>Ga0307439_1000755_pt1 | contig 21803 bp, 19 predicted proteins | sample SalMarWE160490MG_FD_202142 | JGI IMG/M metagenome (GOLD analysis project Ga0307439, IMG submission 202142) | Salt marsh sediment microbial communities from the Plum Island Ecosystem LTER, Massachusetts, United States - WE1604-90 | ecosystem: Environmental > Aquatic > Marine > Intertidal zone >... | reverse complement strand
GGCCGGCATGATGTTCAGATATCCATCGGCAGCCGGCCAGGAGCCCACAAAGCCGGCGGCGGGGGTGATAGCCACCAGGCCGGCCACCGCCCCGGCAGCACCCCCTACCACGCTGGGCTTCCTTGTAAACCACCAGCTCATCAGCAGCCAGGTGAGGGCTCCCGCGGCAGCGGCGGTGTTGGTCACCACGAACGCGTTGCCAGCCAGACCGCCGGCCGTCAGGGCGCTGCCAGCGTTGAAGCCGAACCAGCCAAACCACAGCAGAGCTGCCCCCAGAACGGCGTACGTGATATCGTGGGGCTCCATCGGCTCCCGGCCGAAGCCGGCGCGCCGGCCGAAAAGGAGCGCCGCAGCCAGGGCAGCTACCCCCGAGCTAATGTGGACCACGGTGCCACCGGCAAAATCCAGCGCCCCCAATTCTCCCAGCCAGCCGCCCGTTCCCCAAACCCAGTGGGCTACAGGGGCGTAGACGGAGGTCATCCACAGGATGGTGAACACCAGGAAGGTGCTGAACTTGGCCCTCTCGGCGAAGGCGCCGGTGATAAGGGCAGGAGTGATGATGGCGAACATCATCTGGTAGAGCATGAACACCTGATGGGGGATGGTGTCCGAGTAAGGCCCCGCCTCCATCCCCACGTTGCGAAGCCCAAACCACTCCAGGTTGCCTATGAAGCCGCCCTGATCCGGGCCGAAGGCTAGGCTATAGCCCCACAGCACCCACACAACGCTGACCACAGGGATGATGATGAAGCTGTGCATGACGGTGCTGAGGACGTTCTTGTGGCGTACCAGGCCGCCGTAGAAGAAGGCCAGGCCCGGCGTCATGAGCATAACGAGGGCTGCGGAAACCAACACCCATGCCGTATCGCCTGAGTCTACGGTGGGCATCTCTAACCCCCTAACCTTTCTCGTCTTTCAAGAAGAGAGGCGCGCTGTATCCCCTCTCACGATAGGGGGGAATTGTTACCGGCGGATTACGCAGGAGTTAAACCTATGTTAAGCCGTCAGATCGATTGGCAGTTTCTATGGGTGAGGGGCTGGCGCGAAAACGGTAGCCTACGTTCCGCACAGTCTCGATAAAGGAGTGGCGCGGCCCTTCGATCTTGCTGCGCAGACGGCGGATGTGAACGTCGACCGTCCGAGTGCCGCCATAGAAATCGTAGCCCCAGACTCTGTTCAGCAGAGCCTCGCGAGTGAACACCGTGTCAGGATTGGAGAGGAGGAAACGCAGGAGCTCATACTCCTTGTAGGCCAGGGGCACAGGCAGCCCCGCCAGGAACACCTCACGACTGGCCAGGTTGATGACCAGGTCGCCGCAGCACAGTCTGTTGTTGCCCTCCAGGTGGGCGTGGCGCCGCAGCAGTAGCTGACGGACACGAGCAGCCAGCTCGCCGGCAGTGGCAGGGAGGACGAGGAAGTCGTCGATGCCCGGGGGTGGCTCATAGGCGGGGAGCTGTTCTTCCCTGATGAGAGCTATTGTGGGCGTGGCCGCAGTCCTGCGGACGTCCTGTAGCAGGCCAGTTGCCCCGTTGGTGGAGGTCACGTCCACCACCACCGCGTCCGGCCTGGGTCCATCCGCTAGGGCCGTGGTCATCTCTCCCGGTAGACAGACAACGGTCCGGTAGCCTTCTTCCCCCAGTTCGCGGGCTAGGCGCTCCACCTTCTCCCTGTCTTGCCCCACAAAGGTCACTCGCCACATGGGCTCACTCTGCTTCCATTCCGCTGTCAGGCCTCTGCTAGTACGTGTAGAGTCTTCCGTACGGCCGCAGATAGAGAGGACCCAGCTTGACAAATCGGCTGGCCAGGATCTCTTCGGCGTCGTAGCCGAAGTGGCCTGCGAACTGAGTCACGAGGTCTCGCAGGATGGCCCGGTCCTTTCGGGTCAGTTTGCTGACGCCCACTTCTTCGCCCAACTGGTGCTCGTTGATGCGACCTCGCAGGTAGATGACTCCCCCGTGCATGCCCGTGCCGACGAAACTGGCCCTGTGGCAGTTCTCTCCGTTCAGAGTCAGGCCAAGAACAACCACAATGCCGCCGGCCATGTACTCGCCGAGGAAATCCTGGGCTGTGCCGCCGATAACCAGCGCTGGCCTCTTCTCCTCGTACTCTTTCATGTGGATGGCCGCACGGTAGCCGACGTCTTCTCGGACGAAGATCCTGCCCCCTCGGGCGGATAAGCCAGTGATGTCTCCGGCACGTCCGTGGACTATGATCTCGCCTTCATTCATGGTATTGCCGCAGCCGTCTTGAGCGTTGCCGTGGACGATGAGCCTTGACCCGTCGAGGAAAGCGCCCAGGTCATTGCCCGGCGTACCGTGAATGTGTATCTCGGCCTCGGTGCGCAAGTTGGTGGCGATGTATCTCTGCCCATGTACGCTATGCAGATCGATCCGTTGGGCGCCGTCTGCCACCGCTTCCCGGATCAGCCGGCTCAGCTCGCGGTAGTGCGTGCCGTTGACATCTATGCGTACAGTCCGGCCTCTGTGACTCAATATATTCGTTGTCATGACTCTACCTCCCTGCCAATCTCACACCCAGGACATCAAGCTCGCCGTCTGTGAGGTCGACCCCTCGCAGATGGAGGCGATTGCCCCGCAGGCTCTCCAGGGCGTTGATGCCCATCCCACCCAGCATCTCCTTGATCTCCAGGCTCCAACCGCGCAGAAGGTTGACAAGGCGCCGGGCGCCGATGTCCGGGTTTACTCTCTTGCTCAAGATGGGGTCGGTGGTGGCGATGCCCCAGGCGCACTTGCCGGTAGGACACTGCTGGCAGACGGTACAACCGAGAGCAATCAGGGCGGCAGTGGCAATGTAGACGGCGTCGGCCCCGAGGGCGACAGCCTTCACTATGTCGGCGCTGTTTCTGAAGCCGCCGGCAGCGATAATCGACGCCTGGTTGCGGATGCCTTCCTCCCTCAGACGCGTATCCACCGAGGCAATGGCCAACTCAATGGGGATGCCCACGTTGTCGCGGATCATCTTGGGCGCAGCACCGGTCGCTCCCCGCAGGCCGTCCAGAGCGATGATGTCGGCCCCGGCTCGCACCATCCCGCTGGCTATGGCCGCGGAATTGTGAACGGCGGCGATCTTGACGCAGACCGGTTTGGTGTAGTTCGTCGCTTCCTTCAAGGCGTAGATGAGCTGCGCCAGGTCCTCGATGGAGTAGATGTCGTGCTGAGGGGCCGGTGAGAGGGCGTCGGTGCCGGCGGGGATCATCCGCGTTTCCGCTACGTCCTCACTTACCTTCCCACCGGGGAGGTGGCCGCCAATGCCGGGCTTGGCACCCTGACCGATCTTTATTTCGATGAACCTGGCCACGTCCAGATATTGGGGGTGAACGCCAAAGCGGCCAGAGGCCACCTGGACAATGACGTTGTTCGCGTACTTGTAGAGGTTCTGGTGCAGGCCGCCTTCGCCGATGTTGAACAGGGTGCCTGCCTCCGTCGCGGCGCGCGCCAGCGATTCCTGAACGTTGAGGCTGACGGCCCCGTAAGACATGGCGGAGAACAGGACTGGAAGCTCGATCGCCACCTGGGGAGCAAGTTGCGTCTTCAGGCTGAGGGAGGCAGGATCCAGTTCGACCCGGTCCGGCTTTCGGCCCAGGAAGGTCCTCAGCTCCATAGGCTCTCGCAAGGGGTCGATGGAGGGATTGGTTACCTGGCTGGCGTTGAGAACGAGATGATCCCAGTAGACGCGATACGGCTTGTCGTTGCCCATGCCGGTGAGAAGGACACCGCCGCCCTCCGATTGCCTTATGATGTCCTCGATGAACTCGGGCCGCCAGTTGACATTCGGGCGGTAGGACAGGGGGTTGAGGCGGATGTTGAGGGCCTGGGTGGGGCAGAAGACGGAGCAGCGGTGGCAGCCGACGCAGTTCTCCTCGTAGCTGCGGATCTCGTTCTCTTCCTCATCGTAGGCATGAGCGTCAAAGCTGCACTGCCTGACGCACACCTGGCAGGCGATGCAGCGTTCTGCATCCCTATCGATGACGAACCTGGGAGGCAAGTAGCTTTTCATTAGCGTGACCACTCGCGCCCGATCATGTCGTCGCTTCCTTGACCGCCACCGGCTCCCACTTCCCGAGGGGCCTCTCCAGACTCCCCACGATTGGCTCCCCGCCCATGGGGTTCCAGGCCCTGTCCAGCTGGGGGCAAACCAGGCGGATGGCGGACTCCTCTGAGGACAGGAAGAGCATGTGTCCCTTGGTTGCGGCAGTGAGCGGCCGCAGGCGGATCCTGTCGGTCAGGCCGATCATCTCGCCCTGGTGGGCAATGACCACGGTGAACGGCCCGTTCAGCAGGAGGCTGCCGTAGACCTGCCGCAACGTGGTGTGGAGGGTGGCCTTCTCTTCATCCTCACGCTCGATTTGGCTCCACAGGGGAGCAGCGAGGATGTCCGCCACAACCTCCGTAGGAAGCTTGTGCCTTCGCATCAGGAGATCGACGGCGTAGGCAATGACCTCCGTGTCCGTTTGCATGGTGCAGTGATAGCCGAACATCTCTAGGTAGCGGCGGTTTGTTCCGTAGGAAGAGAGCTCACCGTTGTGGTTCACCGTCCAGTCCAGGATATTGAACGGATGGGCACCGCCCCACCAGCCGGGCGTATTGGTGGGGAACCTGCCGTGGGCTGTCCAGAGATACCCCTGGTATTCCTCCAGGCGGAAGTAGTTGGCTATGTCTTCCGGGTAGCCAACGCCCTTGAAAACGGCCATGTCCTTGCCGCTGGAGAAGACGAAGGCGTCGCGGACGCCGGTGTTGATCCGCATCACTTTGTCTAGCACATAGTCGTCATGGGATAGCGTCTGCCTATCCTGGATGCGCACTTCGAGGAAGTATCGCCACACCAGGGGTGAGTTTTCGATCGCGCGGATCTTGCGAGTGGGGACGGGCTCGGCCAGAGCCACTCTGAAGCCGTCCTCAAGGAGCGACTCGGCTTCTCGCCGTGCCGCCTCATTCAGATACATGACGTGAAAAGCGTAGTGTTCGGCATATTGGGGGTAGAGACCGTAGACAGCGAAGCCTCCGCCCAGGCCGTTGCCGCGCTCGTGCATGTTGGCGATGGCCGTGATGATGTCACCGCCGGAGAATCTCCTGCCGGACGTATCCATCATCCCGAAGAGGGAGCAGGCGGCGATCACCTTGTCGTCGTCGTAGGGGTTGTTGACGCGCTTCCAGTGGTCCATCCCCTTACCCCCCATTTGTCCGCGGGCCGCCGGGCTGGCTATTGGCCAGGGGCAGCCTTTTCCGTCGCAGGTCGTCGGGAAGGGCCCCTAGGCCGAAGTCGGCAGATAGGAGGGTTTCCTTGAAGCGGCGCACATTTACTCTGTCCTTCATCAGGCCGAAGACGATGCCCGACCTCTCGATGTCGCCCACGAAGACCATGCCCACGATGCGGTTGTTCTTCAGCACGATCTTTCGGTAGGTGCCGTCGGCGGGGCCGGAGCTGGCGAGGACTTCGCAGGTTGGGTCGTCGTTGGAGTCCACTATCCCCGCAGCGACCGCTGAAAGGCCGAAGCAGTTCAGCGAGTTCATGCCCGTGCTGCCCTCGTAGCTGACGCGGCGACCGGCCATGTTGAACCCGGCCACTCGCCCTCCGGCCACGGCGTTGGGCCACACAGGGATAAGGCGATTCGTCTTGTGGATGAAGTCATACGCTTCGGCTGCGTCCCCGCAGGCGTAGACATCCCGGCGGCTCGTAGCCATCCGCCGGTTGACGACGATGCCTCGGTTGACGGTCACTGGGGAGCCCGTCACAAGCTCGGTGCGCGGAGCGACGCCAATGGCGAATACGACGCCGTCGCAGGGTATCGTCTGGCCGTCTTCCAGGATCACGCCGCCCACCCGGCGGCCGTCTTCGGGTCTGCCGACGATCTGCTTGGCGGTCTGGCCGAGGATGATCTCGATCTGCTCTCTGCGCAGCGCTTCCTCCACTAACCGAGAGGCCTCGGCGTCTAGTGCTGTGGCAAGCACTCTATCCATCAGCTCCACCATCACCACCGCCACGCCTCGGTGCACCAGGGCCTGGGCAAGGCTGACGCCTATGAGCCCGCTGCCGATGACCACCAGCGTACGTCCTCGGCTCACCGCTTGCCCTATCCTCTCAGCGTCCTCCAGGGTGGTGAAGGTGAAGACCCCTTTCCTGCGGCTGCCCTTCAGCTTGGGAACGATGGGGGCGCCTCCAGTGGCCAGGAGGAGCTTCCGCCAGGCCAGTGTCCGGCCGTCCTCCAGTTCGACCAGCTTGTGGCTGAAGTCGACGCGGGCGGCCCTTGTGCCGAGGAGGGCATCGATCTTGTTCCGCTCGTAGAAGTCCAGCGGCCGCAGGAGCATGGTATCGAGGGAGCGCTCGCCGGCCAGGTATTCGGATATGAGCGGGCGCGAGTAGGCGAGATAGGGCTCTTCGGACACCATGGTGATGGAACCCTCCCGGTCAACCTCGCGAATGGCCTCAGAGGCGGCGATCCCCCCGGCGGAGTTCCCGATGATCAGGTACTCCATCTCTGGCACCGTCGCCCTCGTCATGGACGCCGATGGCGGCTGACGCAGTTTCCCGGTCTTTCTAGTGGCCACCGGTTCTCTCCTGCGCTGTAGCGACCAGCGGTGATGATTGGCCATCCGCTCCGTCCTCTGCCCAGATCAGGGCCTCGTTTGGACAGTTGGCGACACAGGCGGGAACACCTCTCCCCTGGCAAAGGTCGCACTTGGCAACGATGCCCTTGTCGATATCACGCGCGATGGCGCCGTAGGGGCAGACCATGATGCATGTCCAGCAACCGTTACACTTGTAGGGGTCGACGGCGACGGCACCTGTCCGGGGATCCTTGTACATTGCGCCGGTGAGGCAGGCGTTGACGCAGGGAGAATCGGGACAGTGACGGCATTGCACCGGCAGGAAGAGACCGTCCGTGCGCTCCACGCGGATGCGGGCCACCGGCCGCGGGCGCTCTCTCTTGAACGCCTTGATGAGGTCTTGCGAGGTGGAATGGGCAAGAGTGCAGTAGACCTCACAGAGGCCACATCCCATGCAAACGTCTTCCTTGACATATACCCAGCGCATCACAAGTACCTATCACATAGCTGGTTACGGCATACGGCAAGCGGCAAGCGGTTGCCGTATGCCGTTAGTGTGCCACACTCGTGGTAATCTGTCAATACTTTGGGGCGTGCGATGCTGGCTGATTTAACATACCGTTAACATTGCCGTAATAGGGGCGTCATAAGCGTGGTGTAGCGTCGATAGTGAGGGTGGCAGAGGAGCGTCCGGAAGTGGACGGCCGGATGTGGCGGACGGAGCGGAGGAAGAGGCCGGTGGGCGTGGCGATGGGCAGCGGATTGCGTCGTTGCCATACCCTGCTGAGTCAGGAATTGGGTCGGAAGGGAGTGCCCGAAGATGGGGTGCGATGTGCCTCAGGAGAGGATGTACCGACTAGTCAGGGAGTATGTGGCAGCTTGGAATAGTCATGATGTCGACAGGCTGACATCCCTCTTCGCTGAGGACGGAAGCTACGGCGAGTTCGGCCTAGGCAGGGTTATGCTGGGCCGGGAAGAGATCCGTCGCCATCTCATCGCTACGTTTGGGGCCCTGCCTGACCTGATCATTACCCCCACGGGCGAACCGCTCAGCAGCGGCGAGCGCGTGTTTTGGAAGTGGCTCATGACCGCTACCCACCAGGGCGAATTCACGGGTGTGCCTGCAACGGGAAAGCGATTCGAGTTTCGAGGGGGCTCTGTCCTGCTCACGAGAGGCGACAAGATCGTGCGGGGTGCCGATTGCTTCGATGTAGGAAGTGTCGTTAGGCAGCTAGCCCCCGAGCGCGAGCGACACTCCAACAATGGCAGCGGGTCAACAGACGTCGCGAGAACTGGGCTCAACCCCTGGCTGGGTAGCCTCGCCGATGAGGACAACATAGGCTACGGCGAGTGACTGGAGCGCCGTACCTCACCAACGTTGTGGGGTGCCAATATTCCATCCGTGTCTTCGCAGGTCAAGCGGCCACCGACTCGTAGTCGTGGTCCTGAGTCTCCATGAGGACATCGTATCTCAAAGGTGGGCCAAATAGCTCAGCGCGCCAACCCTCAAGATGGGGATGACATTTTGGCACCCCACAGCTAACAGGGACAGGTTGCCCTAGTTGCCCTCTTTGCGGCGAGGGAGACCGATCCGTACCAGACGACCTGCCTGAGAAGCACGAAACCATCGGGCGGCGATCAGTGCCCGCAGGCGGCCCGGATTGTCAATCAGGACGTGGTGGTGACAATAGCTCTGTACAGTGTACCCACCATCTGTGAGAAAAGAGAACAGGCCTTCAAGTGTTCGCTAGGAACTGCTTATACACATTCCGTAAGTTGCTGACGACCGACATCGAAGACGAGAACTGGCCGACTTGCCACGGTCGCCTCTATCTGTAGGTGGATCAAGCCTCCTCAATCCTCAACGTTACCGCATTGGAGGTGCCTCCGCCGGGTGGTGGGTTGAAAACCGTCACCTGCGCCTCGCCAGGAGAAGCCAGATCCGAGGCCGAGAGGCGGACGCTCAATCGGGTGGCACTCACGAATGTCGTGGGCCGTTCCTCTCCATTGAATCTCACGCGCGACTCGGAAAGTAAATCACTGCCGTTTACTGTCAGTGATACGTCTCTCTCAGCCGGAACAGTGGAAGGTTCAATGCTGACGATCTCGGGCTTAGGGTTACTCAGCCTGTCCTCGAGTTCTTCTGCCTTGAAGAGATTATCGAACAAATCCTTAAGCTTGCTGATCGCCTGCTTGGAAAACATTCCGACAAGACCGGATACAGCTGCGATGCCAAACGTGCTGATGTCGCCAGTCTTAGCACCCGTGGAGAAGAGTCCCGCGCGTATCACGAAGTAGAAGATTAACGCTAGAGAAAGGCCGATAAACGGTCGAAGGATGTACCACCAACCCCAGCTCAACTCCATGCGTCGGTTTCCCATGAAGTTGGCAAATGAGGTGGCAGCATGGACGTAACTCCCCAGGGCGCCAACGACCATAACTAGGAGAATGAGCCTAAGCTCCGCTGAGACGGTCAATTCGATGAGATCGCCGAAGAGGGTGATGTTTGTGTCCGGAATATTCCCCGACGGATCTGGCTTTGCCGTGGGCCACACCTCATATACCAAGTAGGCCAGCAGGATCGATAACAGAACCAAGTAGCTGCCTAGGAGCGTCCTGCCAACGGCTTCTAGCCGCCTTGGTCGTGCTCTTGGTGAGGTCTGCGAGGAAGCATGATTCATTTCCTACCTCCGGCGATACGCAAACGGGCCAGCTGCCTAACGAACGTGATCAGGCGAGTCGGCGGCGGCGAGCCGCCTCACTGCACGGTTCCTGCTCCTGTACAGGGCATCCCAGTACTGAGCGGCAGACAGATGCGTGTCTCGTCTGGTCATTGTTCCCCGCCGCTTCTCGACCAGCGGGAGCCGGACGCCTGCCTCTCCGTGATCCCTTGCTAGGCCCTGCCGATACAAGTGCCCCAGAAGAGCTGGTATTTCCGAGAAGGAGGCCACGGCTATGGGCCTAACCCCCAAGTCCGAAAAAAAGCCCTTCCCCCTGGACCCCATCTCATCTCGGTGCATGAGGGCGTAGTGGTAGAGGCGGTCGCGCCGCTCCCTTCGCTCCACGTTCAGGTCTCTCAGCAAGCCGTTTACCCAGCGGTCGCGGAATGAGAAGCCGATGAAAAGGGTGGCATAGTGGCGCAGGCAATGGATCTGAGGGCCCATCGTGGGGCAATATACGTTCTCGGGTTGCCAGGCTGCCTCGTAGTCACTCGTCGTGACAACCGGGTCGACGAAGGGTCTCCTGATATCTCTGGGTCGTTTCTTCCGTACTCTCTCCGGCAAGGGACCATAACCATGCACGTGGAAGACAGGAATCTGATCCAACCGCCCCCCACCCGAGCCAACCGCTCCCACCGGCTTCAAGACCTCCCGAATGAACATCGATGCCGACGCGGCTTCAAGAAAGCAATCGTAGTTGCTGCTGACGACGGCGCAGACGCGGCGATTGGCCGAGACGCGAAGCGTGGGCGCCTTTGTCCCTTCAACCACGCCACCAAGCTGAGCGCAGAAGGCGCTGACGGCGTTCAACGTTGCTGCGCTCCCTAGGAATCTGCCCGAAAGCTGCGGCCACTTTCTCTGGAAGTTCTCTTCCCGCTGGACGATATCGACCACTAGCCGCTTGAAGGCTTCGGGCCCGCATCGATCGACCACCCAGTCAGCCATGTCCCAGGGCTTGTCGGCCCACTCCCGCTCTGCCTTTCTATCAAACTCTGCGAGAGCCGGGGAAGCTGGAGGCTCGTGAGCTATCAGGATTCTGCGCACAAAGTCGTCCCAGCCGCGCAAACCGTATCTGGCATCCCTTGCCCATGAGACCCCTGCGCCCGTGTACAGGACAGTGGGATGGTCGAGGTAGTGCTGCTCGAGGGCGAGGTAGTTCGGATCGTGGAGGATAGAAAGGCTGTTTTCGCTCTTGATCATCGGTTGTCTCTCCTCATGCGCACCCACACCTGCTGGTCGGCGGGCTGCCGACGGTTAGGTTCCTCCACCGCCCTCTGGATGCCCACCGCGCAGGACACCGCCCGCCGCGCGGAGGCGAAGGCCACCATGAATCCGTCCCCCAGGGACTTCACTTCGTGGCCGCTGTGCTCCCCAACCTGCTGGCGCACCAGCTCCCGCTGGGCGCGCAGTATCTCCTGCGCGGCTTGATCGCCCCGACGGGTTGTCAGGGCGGTAACGGTGCCTTCGGGAAGCTCCTGGGCCACGGTAGCTAACCCCTCTCTCCTTTGAACGGCCCCATTATGACCCATACGCGGACGATAGTCAAAGAGGCACACCGCGGCGTGTTCGGCGTCAGGGAAAGTGACATTTTGTGTAAGCAGTTTCTGGCCGAACGGTGCGGGGTCTGTCCTCACTCCCAGGCAGCGGTACGTTGAGCCGCAGCAAGGAGAGAGTGATGACAGAGCAGAAGTCTCCAGTGGAGCTGGCGGCCGAGGCCAGCAGTGAGGATACGAGGAGCTTCGTGCGGCGGGTGAAGCGGGCCACCCGGCGCAAGTACACCCCCGAAGAGAAGGTGCGCATCGTCCTGGAGGGCTTCCGGGGCGAGATAGGCATCTCAGCCCTCTGCCGCCGAGAGGGCATCCACCCCACGGTCCACCACGCCTGGCTGAAGGACTTCATGGAGACAGGGAAGGCCCGGCTGCAGGCTGTGGGGCGGCGAAACTCCATCCGTATCTGCACAGGTCAAGCGGCCAGCCACTCGTACTCGTGATGCGGGCCCCCCAGCACCGGGCGAGCAATAATCCGGCCCGCCCGCGGCGGGCCAGCCCGAGCAGGCGGCCCCGTGGGAGTCTCGAGACGAAGGGTGGCATGAGGCCGCCCGCCGTTGTGGTAAGCCACGTACTCCCGGAGCACGCTCCGCAGGTGCCGCTCATTGATGATGATCAGATGATCTAGACACTCTCTGCGCAGCGTGCCTATCACTCGTTCGGCGATGGCGTTCGCTCTGAGAGCTTGAACCGGGGTGAGTATGGCTTCAATGCCCAGCCGGCCTGCCCTTGAGTTGAAGTTTCCGCCATAGCGACAGTCACGGTCACGTAGGAGGTACTCAGTCTGCTGGCACCAGGGAGTAGCCTGAATCAGCTGTCGCCACACCCACTCTGCCCTGGGGTGGGCGGTCACGTTCAGGTGAACTAGCCGGCGTCGGCAATGGGAGATGAACAAGAATACGTAGAGCGTCTTTAGGGTCAGCGTCTGGACCGTGAAGAAGTCGGCGGCCCAGATACGGGGTGCGTGGTTCCTGAGGAAAGTTCGCCAAGACTGAGAGGGTGGGTGACGCCTCACTGCTCGACGGTACCGCCGAACCGTTCGAGAACTGACGTCGTAGCCCAGCTTCCCGAGTTCTCCCACGATGCGCATGCTACCCCAGCGGGGATTCTCGCGGGTCAAGCGTACGATCAGTTCCCGGACCTCTCTCGGCACAGGTGACCGCCCGGGAGCTCGACCATGCCTGCTCCTCCAGGCCCAGTACCGTCGCCAGGCCGTGCGTTGCCAGCGAATGACTGTCTCCGGTTGTACGAGCACCACCGCCGATCGCCACCGAGACCAGAGCCGTGAGAGGAATGACCAGAACAGGCGATCAGCGGGCTGTAGCTTCGGTCGACGCGACTGGCGACAAAGGACCGCGAGCTGCTGACGGAGGGCGAGATTCTCAAGGACGAGATGCTGTCGATAACGTAGGCTGGCGCGCAGGGCAGAGCAAAGGAGCAAAAGGTACGTCATCAATGCCGGGCCTCCATGAGAACTTAGTGCCTCAACGCTGGCCCAACTAGCTCAGTGCGTCAACCCCTCCAGATACGGATGGAGTTCTGCCGCCCCACACCTTGTACTACCTGAGGACCGAGCGGCTCGGGTTCTGTGGAATAGCAGGGGAAACAGGACCCGCCGGCAGTCGAATATCGCTAAAGGACGGACTTGACAAGATCACGAAATAGGTGTACAAGAGGTTGCGCATCGTACGAAGAGTTTTCGTGTACTTTTGACACCCGTCGAACTCCTTGGGGCGTCATCCCGGTGTTGGGCTGGCGGGACATTCGGCAATAGGGGGTTGGCTTGATGACTGAAAGCGAAGTTCGTTGTGTCTTGGTGAAAATACACGGGATCGGGAATCAGAAGCGCGCTTGGTCGCGCCGGTTCGACAAGATGCTCAAGGCCACGCTCGCCACGCTTCCGCGAGGCCAGCAGAGGCGATTCGTTAGCGAGTCGGTGTGGTGGGCAGACCTATCGCTGCTGCCAGCGATGGGCGTACCCGCTGCGGCCGTGGCCGCAAGGGTGTCTTACGGGTCTGCGGACGTTGCGTTCACTCTCGTCCAGCAGCAGTACAGTCAACACCTGTTGACTGGAGGCGTGACAACCGGCGGCGCGCCAGCCGCTTTCGGCTTGCCGCGGCTGAATCCGAGAAAGATCATTGCCAAGCTGAAAAACGGCATTGTACGAGCTGCCGATTGCGCCAACGACGTGGCCAACTATGTGACCAACAACGGCGTCCGGCTCCAGATTCAGCATCGCCTCAGCGACAAGCTATTCCAGCTGCAGGCCAAGTACCCGAACGCTTCACTGATCCTGGGCTCTCACTCGCAGGGGACGATCATCTCCTATGACGTTCTACGCTTGAATGGCCCGCAGCTGCCCTCTCTGAAGACCTGGGTCACTATGGGGGCGCCTCTGGGCTGGTACCTGAACTTCCTGCGCTGGGGAGATGATCCCGTGGGTATCCAGCCAGCAATGGCTTGGCTGAATTTCTATGACGACGACGACAAGACAGGCAAGACGTTGCAGGAGTTAGTGAACTGGCCAGCGCCAGTCCCCAATGACATCAACGTAGACAACAAGGGTAAGGGACTGGATCCTCACGATCATTGGCATAACCCGGAGGTGGTAAAGCGATACTTCGAGCTCATTAAGGGCTACTTGACAGGGTAGAACCGCTAGCCGACCGTTTCTTCTTGTGCGATGCGGGGATCGAGGAAGGCCGCGATGGCAGTGGCGGCTTAGAGAGTAGGGGTTGGGCCATGGAAGTCAAAGAGCATCTGCTTCGGCCAGTGATATTCGGCCGGGAGGAGATCCGGCGATTCACGCAGGACTCTCCTGTTCTTCCCAATGTCTGGACAGAATATGGGAAGCGACCAGGAGAATCGGTGGACCTTCTCCTCACGCCCCATCGGCACAGCATGCCGGGCGACCTGGCGAAGGCCATATGCCTGCGGGTTGCAGAGCTAGGGCAAACGGAACCCAAGCCTTCGCGCTGGAGGCTTGCCTACAACGATTCTTACGTGGTCGGCGAGTTCACCTTCAAGGAACTGTTCTGTGCCCTGCTCCCCCTGACCGGATGGTACCAACGCTATCTGCGGCTAGATCCCCAGCGCTATGAGGAACTCAGAACCTCTCTGATCAGCGCGCTGCAACTGCCGCCAGGGTCCGAGCCGGAGGAGGCTGAGCTTTCGCCCGACTTGATATGGCTTGCCAGGGTCGTTGGCATTATCGAAGCGGCGCGGAACGACAAGCCCATTGGCCCGGATACTTGGGCTGAGAAGACATCGCCTGAAGAGCGCAAAGAAGCCGCCGAACTGATCGTTGACTCGTTTCTGGCTCTGCTTGAGGTGGCTATGCCAGCCGAGAAAGAAGACCCTTCGCTGTGGCTGGTCAATATGAACAGGCGGGGCCACCTGGCCCTGTGGCGCTCTCGTGAGACGGTCAAGGCCGACGTGGCAGAACGTACCTTCAGCCTCGATTTCAGCGGCCTCCGCTGGGCGATCATCGACAGCGGGATCGATGCCACGCATCCGGCCTTTCGACGACGGGAGGAGTCCGGCGCCCTGGAAGCTTCGCCGTTTGTCCGCGACGGAAGGCGCTGGGTCAATCAGACGCGCATCCTGAAGACCTACGACTTCACGCGCCTGCGCGAGCTCCTCGCTGCGGAGCGCGGGGACGAAATCTGGGAGGGCCTGAGCGAGGAGCAGCGGAAGGAGGTGGAAGACCTTGAGAAGGCCCTCCTCTCAGGCCGCAGCATCGCGTGGGACTTACTGAGCAATCTGGTCGAGATCCGCCACGACGACCGCTATCCACCGCCCAAAGACGAGCACGGGACTCACGTCGCTGGCCTGCTGGCAGGCGATTGGCGCAACCAAGACCCCGAGATGCCGGAGAAGCACGACCTTCGCGGCGTCTGTCCCACCCTGGAACTCTTCGACTTTCGGGTCTTCGATGAGCAGATGGGCTGCGACGAGTTCTCGATCATCGGCGCCCTGCAGTTCGTTCGCTTTCTCAATTCGCAAGCAGATCAGCCTGTGATTCATGGGGTCAACATCAGCATTTCCATGGTCGCGGACGTACACAGCTACGCCTGCGGACGCACTCCAGTGTGCGAGGAATGCGAGCGACTCGTCAACAACGGTGTGGTCGTAGTCGTGGCGGCCGGGAATGCTGCCTATCAGCAGTACCTCACGGCGCAGCAGCGGGGCCTCATGCCGCTGCCCGGGTTCCAGGACATCTCCGTCACTGACCCCGGGAATGCTGAAGGAGTGATCACCGTTGGCGCCACCCACCGCATCCGTCCCCACACCTATGGCGTCAGCTACTTCTCCAGTCGCGGGCCTACGGCGGATGGGCGGCGCAAGCCTGATCTGGTGGCTCCCGGGGAGAAGATCGTGGCACCGGTGCTTGAGCGCAAGAGCAAGGCTAAAGACGGCACCAGCATGGCCGCCCCACACGTCAGTGGTGCCGCCGCCGTGCTTATGGCTCGGCACCGAGGGTTGATCGGGCAGCCCACGCGGGTCAAGCGCATCCTGATGGACACCGCGACGGACCTCGGCCGCGACCAGTACTTTCAAGGCGCCGGGCTGGTGGACATTTTCCGGGCGCTCCAGTCCGTTTGACCGCGGGCCCGGCCGATATCGGGAGGAAAGCATGATATTTACGTTGGAAGCGCTGGAAGCGAAGCACGGCGATTGCTTGATCCTTCACTTCGGGACAGGGCGGGACCGGCGCTTCATCCTGATCGACGGCGGACCAACTGGTGTGTTCAGGACCACTCTGGACGACCGACTGAAGCAGCTGCAGGATCTCCGGCCGGGAGAGCCTCTGCGGCTGGAGCTGGCCATGATCAGCCACATCGACGACGATCATATCCAAGGCATCCTGGACCTGACTCAGGAACTCCTTGACCTGAGGGAGCAGCGACGCCCCCTAACGCGGGATGTCCGGCGGCTCTGGCACAATACCTTCGACGACATTGTCGGAGCGGGGAGTGAGGCCGCCATCGCCTCCCTTGCAGCCCGCTTCTCCTCACTGCCCGATAGACCCTTTGACCCGCAGGGCCTACCCCTGGGACATCCCGCGGCTATGGTGACAGCGAGTGTACCGCAGAGTCGACAGCTGCGGAACTGGGCGAATGCCCTAGGCTGGCGGCTGAACAGGCCTTTCCGGCAACTGGTCATGCTGCAGAGGGAAGGGCCACAGGACATCCCGTTCGATGGGGGGTTGACTCTGACCGTCCTGGGTCCGCGGGCCGAGCGGGTGGAGGCGCTCCAGAAGAAGTGGGACAGGGAGATCAGGCGGCGGGGCCTGGCTGAGCCTCCACCTGATGCCCAAGTAGCTGCCCTCGTAGACAGGTCCGTATTCAACCTTGCCAGCATCATCGTGTTGGCCAAATCGGGAAACAGGCAGATCCTGCTGACGGGTGACGCCCGGGGCGATGACATCCTGGACGGGCTGCGCGCTGCTGGCCTCATGGACGGCGGTTCAGTGCATCTTGATATCCTGAAATTGCCCCACCACGGAAGCAGTCGCAACGTCAATGAGGAGTTCTTCCAACGAGCTACGGCTGACCACTACGTCATCTCGGCGAACGGCAAGTACGATAACCCTGATGTAGAGACCTTGCGATTGCTTACCGAGGCACGGGGCCAGGATCCATACACCATCTACTTCACGAACCGGGAAGGTGAGGAAGAACTGGAAAGGAAGCTCGCCCAATTCTTCAGGAGGGACCGAAGACGTAATCGGCGAAGATACCGCGTCCGCTATCGTCGGCGCAACAAGCGTTCTGTCTTGGTGAACTTAGGTACTGAATCTGTCGTAGACTGAGCAGCTAGTTGCAGCCTGAATAGCTGTGGGGTGCCAATATTCCATCCGTGTCTTCCCCGGTCAAGCAGCCACCCAATTGGACTCGGGGGGCTGGATCACCGTGAGGAGACGGAGCCTCAAGGCTGGCCCGAATAACTCATTGCGTCAACCGTCCGGATACGAATGACATTTTGGCATCCCACACCACCCAGCTGCGTAAGCGTTTCGGAGTGAATGGGCCCGAAGACTGGCCGCCTTTGCCTCACTTGCCCGTCTCGCCTACGCTAGAGGTGATAGAGCGCTCCGCCCAACGCCAAAGCCTTCGACCAAAGAGGCGCCATCCAATGAACCCTACTGCCGCCAGCGGCACCAGCCACGCCATAAGCACAGCCCCGCCGATCGCTACCGTCCCTAGCACGACCGCCGCGGCCTTTGAACCCTCCCACGACGTCTCCCATGCGTTGGCGGCCCAGCCCTTGTCCTCCTCCTCCACGACGAGAGCTGGCGGCTTAAGCTGTACCATTATGGTCGCCAGATCCGTAAGATCGTTTAGCACATTGATGCGGCCCTGCACCTGCTCTATCTCCCCTCGCACCAAACTCAAGCGGTCCTGTACGGTCAGAATGTCTGGGATCGTTTCTGCCTTGGCCTGCAGTTCCAGGTAGCGCTGTTCCGTGGCTTGCAGGTTTCGGAGCCGCGCCTGGAGGTCCGTGTACTCCTCCGTTACCTCTTGGGCCTCGCTTCTTTCCGAGACCACCTCTTTGGCGATGCCTCGCAGTTGGTTCATCACGCTCCCGTATGCATCCGCCGGCACGCGGATCGTCATCGTCGCTGTCTGAGTACGCTTCGGCGACCGGACATCACCCGATCCTTGCTGATCCTGGGACTGGTCCACGAACACGTTCGATCCAGAAACATAGCCGCCAGCGGCTAGAGCAATGTTCTCCACCAGCTGGACGGCGCCGCCTACATCTTCGACACTCAGCACCACCGTCGCTGTTCGAACGATCTTGCGATCCGTGACCGACGGAAGAGCCTGAATGTTGCCGCTTCCGCCGTCCGTCGTCTGGGCGCCGACTTCGCTCAACTCGGAGTCCGCTGGCCGTGCGGCGCTCTCATCAGCGCTCCCACCAGCGGGTTGTTCACTCGCCAAATCGCCACAGGCTGCGGAAAGGGTAGCCAGCGCAACGGCAGCGACTATCCCTACGACTCGAGCACGTATGAGGCCTGGCTTCCCCATGACCCCCACTTCCTGAAGCTGGTCTCTCTTCTAGGACGTTCTCCCTAACTAAGACGAAGGGCAGTCCCGAGATGTTTCACGTCGCATCTGCAGGATCGAGGGCTTGATGCGGCCGCCTTCGATCTCTGGGCTGTGGGGGCCCAAGATCAGATCAGTATGTGTAGGGCTGACGCGTTGAGTTGTCTTACCCGGCGCCGAGGTGGCCAAGATGCCGGACGGTGTGAAGGAGTTGACGCTTCGAGCGGTGCCGTCAGGGGAGATGGTTACGGTTGCCACTGAACCAGTGGGCCATGGCCACCACATTATGATGACGCTAACCCTTCAGATACGGATGGAGTTCTCCCCCACGTTCATCAGAGGACGATCGCAACGGTCGCGAGTGTGGCCTCGTCTACTATAGTGGCATGCTCAAAGGAATGGCACACACGGACTGAGTGATGGATCCCGCAGAAGCCAGGCTTTCTCCCATGAAAGCTCAGGTGTCACCGGCACCGGCCCTGCATCATCAACTGCTGGCAATCTTTCTGGCGCTGTCAGGTGGTGGGCTGGGAATCATCAGCGCCTTCCTCCTAGAGGTACGCACGGGTGGGGGCATCCTAATGCCCTTAGCAGTCGCACCAATCGTCGAAGAGATGTTGAAGCCGGCCGGCATCTATGTCCTGCTAATCTGGTGGCCTCACGTATTGCGAAACCAGCTGCACATCGCGATCCTGGCAGCCCTCTCCGGCCTCTTGTTCGGCTTAGTCGAAAGCCTTGTCTATGTGAAACTGTACTTCCCAGACCATGACAGCGCGCTCTTGGCCTATCGCTTCACCGTACCGCTATTGGTTCACTCAACGACCAGCTTCATAGTAGGCCTGGGCCTTAATCGGGACCTCTTGTTATGGGCTCAGGGTCAGGCTCGTCTACCGACAGCCAGCCGACACTTTTTTGTCGCTGGCATCACCTTGCACGCGCTGTTTAACCTTGTCGCCACGGTGCTATCCGTCGTCGGCGTGCTGAACGTAGACTAGACTCATTCTCAAGCCGAATCCGCAAGTCATGTAGGTTCGTGCAGCGCACGAAGCGCACTGACCGCATCGAGACGGCCGAGGGAGGGTCGTCAAGCGTGCGGGCCTGGCCGATGTCCGGTGCTGACACCATGGCGGTCGTGGCGGCTGCGACGACTGCTCCTGCCCTTGTCACACACAAAGTCGCCGGGGAAGCCAGCACTGTCGCTTGAGATAGTCGAGAAAGCGCGATGTGGGACCGTCTTTGATGGTAGCTCGCCATTCAGGAGGCGGGTGATTCAGAAACGCCGGGCGCTGTAATCTGACGGCCAATTCCGCGTCCTAATACCAAGGAGCCGGTCTAAGAATGAGCGACATTGCGGCCGGTCAGAGTAACAGCCATGACCGCGACGTGGCTGGATTGCCTGTTGTGTCTGACGACGGGGCCAACACCTACGTCTACGGTTTCGACCTTGTCTCCGCCAATGCCGGGGGCAGCGTCCAGACTCACTTCCTGCGCCATGGACTGGCGTCGACGACGGACCTTTCGGATGGCAGGGCGAAAGTGGTCGCCACCTGCGGTTGCGGCGCGATCCGCTCGACAAGAGCAGAGGGTGCGGTAGGCAGGGCTACCGGCTGATCAGGCGGGATCAAGGACGATGGCCGCAACCTCCACAACCTACGGATGCTCGCCTGTCAGTTGTTGGCTGAGCGGGTGAGAAGGAACGATGACTAGCGACGCTGCGCCTCCAGACGAGAGTCCGCATCCGGGCTCCACACATGAAGATGCGACAAACGTCAATCTCAAAGTGGAGTATCCGGATTCCCTTTCGAGGCGGTTGCTTTTCGTCAAGTGGCTGCTGGCAATTCCGCCGCTGATTCTACTGTCCCTTTATGGGATTGCGGTCTTGGTCACGACATTCATATCGTTCTGGGCGATCCTGTTCACCCGGCGCTATCCGGGCGGGTTATTCGATTTTGCCCGGGGCTACATGGCATTGCAGGCACGAACGTATTCGTATTTCCCGCTCCTCTTGACGGATCAGTATCCGTTAGCTGATCGATTGGACAGTGAGAGGGCGGTTCACTACGAGGTAGAAGAGCCGGAACGACTATCACGGTGGCTTCTGCTCCTGAAGCTAGGGTCGTTTCTTCTCGGCGTCGTTAGCGGGCTTACGGCATTTGCAGCCTTTGCTCTCGCCATCGTGGCGATCCCGGCATGGTTTGCGATCCTCTTCACCGGCCGCTACCCACGCACGATGTTCAACTTCACGACGGCCGTCGCGCAGTGGTGTGCCCGGGTAACGACCTGGGAGTTCCTGATGCGAGATGAGTGGTCGCTATTCGCCAGAACGTCTGGCGTCGGCGCGATGGTGGTCGTGGGGGCCTTGGCAACTGTCGGACTCGGGTTGTTCAACTATGCCTCGTGGGCGTTCATTGAGGTGAGTCTCTCACCGGCGTCGCTCAGCGATGCGAGGGACGTGCCGTGCTACGGAGAAAGACTACAAGAGTGCCTCGAACTCGAACCTGACTTGTTGTTGGTCTCGTACGATTCTTGCGATGGAGTTGGGAAACGGGTCTGTCTTGTTCCTCTGGGCCGCGTCTCACCCGATCTAGTGAACCACCTGACTAGCTACTACCGAGTGGCATACGGCCTAGAAGTTCGCGTTCTAACGCCAAGTGGTATCCCGTTTGCTCTGGTCCATCCAGAGTCAGGTCAGATCGACGCCAGTTCTCTGGTTAGCTACATGAGCGAACTGGAACCCGGCCCATACTTAGATCCAGGTGTGGTGCTCATCGGCATCACCCCCGTTGATCTGTATGACAGCGACTATGACTACAGGTTTGTTTTCGGAGTGAGCAGCAACGATCCGTCGCGCCGCTTTGGCGTCGTCTCAGCCTTTCGTATGAATCCTGTAACGTTTGGTGAGCCACCCAACGATACCCTTTTCTACTCCCGTGTCCGGAAGCTGGTGACCAAATACATTGGCGAGATGTACTACGACCTTCCGTTGAGTTCCGATTCGCAAAGCCCTCTCTACAACTCAATCATGAGCGTGCGGGACCTCGATGGCATGGACGAAGGTCTTCCCCTCGGAGCGACTAGTGGACAATAGCCGCCAGGCGCATTAGCGTCTTCTGGGGCACGCCCTGTTCCCGGTCAGCATTAATGGGACACCGCCTAAACACTTTCTAATGGATATGTAGTCAGTTGCTCTCGCTCTCCAGCGGGCGGTAGGGTATCGCCCAGAGGAAAGGAGCGAGACGTGGTGCAAGAGCGTTCCCCAGAAAAGATTTGGGCTGGGACCAGACCGTAGAGACCAGCTGGTTAGCTCGCTGGGAAGGAAGTGAAGAGTCATCTGTCACAGATGCACCCCTGAGGAGAGGGTACGTATTGTACTGGAGGGCTTCCGGGGCGAGGTGCGTGTGACTGAACTCTGCCGCCGGGAGGGTATCCGCCGGATGCCTGGAGGGCCGGGTGGGATTCGAACCCACGACTCCCGGATTAAAAGTCCGGGATCCCTCGGCTGCGTCAGCGGCTCAAGACATCACGCGCCGCTAGCAGGTGAGCGAGATGGTGTAGCAGTAGACGAAGCGAGCCCCGACAACCTGCCTCAAAAGCAGGAGGCCGCCTTTCGGCGGCCCTCGCTACGCATGCGTTGTAACGTCTAGTCGAGCCTGGAGCGGGAGACGGGAATCGAACCCGCGACAACCTGCTACGAAAATAGGGCGGACGGCCGGCGGGTGCCCCGTTAGCAAGGAATCTGCTACGCGTGCTCCCGCCTCAGGCGGGGCCACAGACGGTGGTGCCCCAGGACACCTGAGTCAAACTGCGGTACGAACTCGTGGCACCAGGCGGTCGCCGACTTCGGTTGTGCCGGCCGTCCACACCGAAGTGTAGCACAGACCATTTTCATGTTGCGGTGGTGGCGAGTCCACCATGAGC
>Ga0307439_1000754_pt1 | contig 21849 bp, 18 predicted proteins | sample SalMarWE160490MG_FD_202142 | JGI IMG/M metagenome (GOLD analysis project Ga0307439, IMG submission 202142) | Salt marsh sediment microbial communities from the Plum Island Ecosystem LTER, Massachusetts, United States - WE1604-90 | ecosystem: Environmental > Aquatic > Marine > Intertidal zone >... | reverse complement strand
CTCTGGCGACAGGGCCTGGGCCTCGATGATATGCTTGCTAGCCGCCTCGTCGATCAGGTCGATGGCCTTGTCGGGCAGGAAGCGCTCGGTGACGTAGCGACTGGACAGCTTGACCGCCGCCTCGATGGCCTCGTCCGTTATCTCCACCTTATGGTGAGCCTCGTAGCGAGGGCGGAGGCCCTTCAGCATCTCAATGGTGTCCTCAAGCGAGGGCTCGTCGATGTACACGGGAGACAGGCGGCGCTCCAGAGCGGGGTCCTTCTCGATGTGCTGGCGGTAGTCGCCCAGGGTGCAGGCGCCGACGCACTGGAGCTCGCCGCGGGAGAGGGCAGGCTTCATCATCGTGCTGGCATCGATGGCCCCCTCGGCAGCGCCGGCCCCCATTACCTGGTGGATCTCGTCGATGAAGACGATGACCTCGCCCTGGGCCCGCTTGATCTCGTCCATCACCGCCTTCAGGCGCTCCTCGAACTCGCCGCGGAACTTGCTGCCGGCCACCATTGCCCCCATGTCCAGGGCCAGCACTCGCTTGCCCTTTAGGTTCTCGGGAACGTCATCGGCCACGATCTTCTGGGCCAGGCCCTCGGCGATGGCCGTCTTGCCCACACCCGCCTCGCCGATGATCACCGGGTTGTTCTTGGTGCGGCGGTTGAGGACCTGCATCACCCGTTTGATCTCGTCGTCGCGGCCGATGACGGGGTCCAGCTTGCCCTGGCGGGCGAGCTCGCTGAGGTCGATGCTGTAGCGCTCCAGGGCACGGTACTTGCTCTCCGCCCGCTGGTCGGTAATGCGGGTATCGCCGCGAATCTGGGCCAGCGCCTGGTAGATCCGCTCCTTGTCGATGCTGAACTCGCGCAGGATCCTGGCCGACTCACCCTCCCGCTCATCGGCGACGGCGATGAGCATGTGCTCCACGCCCACGTATTCGTCCTTGAAGCGCTCGGCCTCGGCGTTGGCCGCCTCGAGCATGCGCACGATGCGAGGGGTGGTGTAGACCTGGACCACATCGTAGGCCAGCTTGGACATGCGCTCCAGAACGGCGGCCACCCGCTCGCTGACCTGCCGCGGGTCGACCTTAAGTTGCTCCAGGATCTGCTGGGCCAGCCCTCCCGGATGGTTCAGCAGGGCGAAGAGGACGTGCTCCACGTCCCACTGAGCGTGGCGCTCCTTGCGCACCAGCTCCTGGGAGGCGGCCAGCACCTCCTGGGCTTGTTCTGTGAATCTGTCTTGTCTCATCATGATCGCTTCACCTCTCGATTAGACCATCTCTTATCAGCCGTAGCTGCAGACCTTCAGGTCTGCCTTTGCAGGGCTCAAGCCCTGCAGCTACACTAGCCAGGCGGCTGACACCTCCTGCACTGCGCTACCGCCGCCGGAACGTGCGCCGGAACCAGAAGAGGATCACGACCAGGGCGATCAGGCCCAGCGTGGCCAAGCGATTGACATCGACGATAGGAATGAAGCGCGTCCTTTCGGCGGTCACTTCCACTACACCCACCGGCTTGACCGACACGCCACCACCGCCGCCAGCGCCTCCCTCGCCCTGCTCGCCGCCACCCCAGCGACCCCGGCCGCCAGCCCCGGCGCCAAAGCCGTAGGAGGCCACAGCCACGGGGATGATGGTCTTGCCTTCGATGACCTGCGGCTCGCCGTAGACCACCTTGACGTCAGCGGCAGCCTTCAACCTCTCGCTGATGGTGGCAACCAGTTCTTCCGTCGGCGTTGGCATTGTCCTATCCCCTCTCTCGAATGATCCGTCACTCCATCGGCTGGGGCAGGTGCCTGTCCCGCAGCCGCTGCAATTCTATGCGCAGCTCTTCCATCTCTTGTTCCATCTGCCGGATGCGGTCGTTGAGGCGCAGGATCACCTCCGCGCCCGCCAGGTTCACCCCCAGGTCGTTGATCAGGCGCTGGATCTGACGCAGGCGGCTGATGTCGGCCTGAGAGTAAAGACGTATGCGACCCCGCGATCGTGACGGGGCGATGATGCCCACGCGCTCGTAGTAGCGGAGGGTCTGGGCATGCATGCCCAACATCCTGGCCGCCACACTTATTACGTAACAGGGCTCCTCTTCAGGAATCATCCGCTCTCGCAACTCACTTCACCTCACACACTTGCCAAAGAACGAGCTTCATGCCTTCGGTCCCACTTTCTGCATCGCCTTCAGCTTCTCGAACAGCTCCCGCTCCTCGGGCGAGAGGTCTGCTGGCAGTATCACCTCCACCTTGGCGTAGAGGTCGCCCTTGCCGCCACCACCCAGGTGGGGCATGCCCAGCCCAGCCAGGCGGAAGACCCGCCCGTTCTGGGTCAGCGGTGGTATCCTCAGCATGGCCTTGCCCTTGAGGGTGGGCACCGCTACCTCGGCACCCAGCACGGCGTCCAGCAGAGGCACCTCCACTTCCGTGTGCAGGTTGTCGCCGCGGCGGCTGAAGCGCTCATGGGGCCTGACCGATATCACCAGGTAGAGGTCGCCCCTGGCGCCGCCGCCCCGACCGCTCGGTCGGGGCCCCTCGCGAGCCACCCGCACCCGCGAGCCATCGGTGACCCCCGGCGGGATCTTCACCTCCAGACGTCGCGGCCGCACGATGACGCCGCTGCCCTGGCAGACATGGCACACAGCGCCCACCAAACGGCCGCTGCCGCCGCAGGTGCTGCAAGGCTCCTCGTTCTGGATGTTGAGGACGCGACTGGTGCCTCGATAGGCCTCTGCCAGGGTCACCTCCGCCATATGCTGGACATCTTCGCCACGGCGGGAGCGAGGGCGAGTTCCCCTGAACACGCCGCCCAGCAAATCGCCCAGATCGCCGATGCCGAGGTCGCCCAGGTCGAATCCGCCGAAGGGCGCACCGCCGCCGCTCCGGGACCAGCGCTGGCCGCCCTGGCGACGGGCCTCCTCGAACTGGTCGGCATACTGCCACTGGTCGCCGTAGAGGTCGTACTTCCGCCGCTTCCCGGGGTCGGAAAGGACCTCGTAGGCGGCGTTGATCTCCTTGAACTTCTCCTCGGCCACCTTGTCGCCGGCGTTGACGTCCGGGTGGTACTTGCGGGCCAGGCGGCGATAGGCCTGGCGAATCTCCTTATCGCTGGCGCCCCGCTTGACGCCCAGGATGGCGTAGTAGTCGTTCTTGGCCATAGAGAATTCCCTCTAGCATCATTATATGAGAGGGGCAGGGCTCATGTCAAACCGAAAATAAGGAAGTCTGACAATCATATTATAAGGACTCTTGACAACGCCTTCTACCCTTGCTATGATCATAGCAGAAGGAAAACCCCAAGCCTATACAAAGGAGGTGTATCGATGGCAAGCCTAATGCGCTGGTATCCTTTCTCGGACGCTAGGAGCCTTCGCCGGCACACGGACCGCCTCTTCGATGACTTCTTCCGCGGCCCTCGCCTTATCCCCTGGGAGAGCGCCGAGTTCATGTTCCCTCTGGACCTCTATGAGACCGAGGAATCCCTGGTGGTGAAGGCCCCCCTGCCCGGCGTTCGGCCCGGGGATGTGGACATCTCCATCACCGACGACATCCTCACCATCAAGGGGGAGACCAAGAGCGAGGAGGAGGTCAAGCGGGAGAACTACCACCGGCGGGAGTTGCGCTACGGTTCCTTCTGCCGCTCTGTGCCTCTGCCCACTCGAGTGGAGCACGGAAAGGCGGAGGCTGTCTTCGAGCAGGGCATCCTGACCGTCACCCTGCCCAAGACGGCGGAGGCTAAGCCCAAGACCATCAAGGTCAAGGCCCGCCCGGTCGCCGAGGGCAAGTCCTAATCGCCGGCGGCGGCCTGCCGCCATGGCAGGCCGCCCCCATTCCTCGCCCCGAGCAGCGAGGGCCAGGCGTGAGCGATAGCCGCCTGGCTCTCGCCTTTTCCCAGGCCGTACTGTCTCCGAGATGTGGCGACGCACGCGCCTCTACCTGGGCACCTGTTTCGTCTACCGAAGAGACCTTTGACGTCCTGCCATTGGCCAGGAGGTAGCTACAGGTGGGCTCCAGACGGTTCATAGACGGCAAACGGCCGTGAGATATGCATACACCGCCGAGAACGCCGCCTGTGGCCGAGATTCTTCGCTTTGCTCAGAATGACGCCAGCCATTTCTGTCGCCCTGAGCGTAGCGAAGGGCCTCACCTCGGGCAGCCTGGCGTCGCCATTACCTAGAGACAGCAGAGCTTAGTAGGCTACGACCGTGCCCAGTTCGGCCTGGCGCAGGGCGCGGTCGAGGTTGCGCGCGGTGTGGATGAGGGCGATGTGAGTGAAGGCCTGAGGATAGTTGCCAAGAAACTCCCCGCTCTGCGGGTCCACCATCTCCGAGAAGAGGCCCACGTGGTTGCTCAAAGAGATCACCCTCTCGAACAACCGCTGAGCCTCCTCCAGCCGCCCCAGCTGGATGAGACAGCCGATGAGCCACAAGGTGCACATGGTGAAGGTGCCTTCGTCCGTGCCCAGGCCGTTATCCGCCTGCGACGGCAGATAGCGGCGGACCAAACCGTTGACCGATAGCTCCTGCTGGATACGCAGGATCGTCGACTCCATGCGGGGGTCTTTAGCGGGCAGGAAGCCCACCATGGGCATGAACAGAAGGCTGGCATCCAGCACGTCGGACCCATAGGACTGCACGAAAGAGCCGACCCGTTCGTTCCAGCCACGGGCCAAGACATCTCGGTGGATGGCTCTCTTAGCCTGCTGCCAGCGCTGCAAGTCCACCGCCTTGCCCAGGGCCTTGGCCAGACGGATGCCCCGATCCAGGGCCACCCAGCACATGAGCTTGGAATAGACGAAGTGGCGGCGCTCGCCACGCACCTCCCAGATGCTGTGGTCGGGCAGACGCCAGTTGCTGACGGCCGCCTCCACCAGACTTTCCGTCAGAGCCCAGAGAGCGTCGCCGATGTGGCCGCCGGCCCGATAGAACGACGCAAAGGAGAGGACCACCTCCCCATAGATGTCCAGCTGAAGATGCTCGGCGGCGGCATTGCCGATGCGCACCGGGCCCGAACCCATGTAGCCCTCAAAGTGGTCAAGGATGTACTCCGGGATCTCTGCCTCACAGCCGATGCCGTAAAGAGTCTGAACTCCGTTGGCCGAGGCCGAGGCGAAGTTCCCCAGCCAGGCCATGAAGGAGGACGTATCGACTGCGTGACCCAGGCGGTGAAAGACGTCCAGGGTAAGGGCAGCGTCCCGCAGCCAACAGTAACGATAGTCCCAATTGCGATGGCCGTTGACCCACTCGGGCAGGGAGGTGGTAACGGCGGCACAGATGGCGCCGGTGGGGGCATAGAGGAGCTGGTGGAGAGCGAGCCCCGAGCGCTTGATGACCTCCGCCCATCGCCCATGATAGTGCCAGTCTCTGGCCACCGTCCGCCAGTAGGCCTCAGTATCCCCCAGCTTGCCGTAGATATCATAGTCGGCCAGCCGCCGCGGATTCTGTCCGTCCCAGCGCAGCACGAAGGCCGCCGATTCCCCCGTCCCAAGAGCAAGGGTAGCCCGCGCCGTGTCGTCCTCTATGTCGAATGGCACCGGCGAGGCAAGGCCGAGACAGGCGTCTCCATTCCTGGCCACCACCCCACGGGAGGTGGCGATCAGGCGAGTGGACCCGCGACCGTAGTCCAGGCGGGGCTGGAAGAGGCAGTCCAGAACCACCTGGCCGCTTTCGCAGCGGACGATGCGAATGACCTCGTGCTCCGAGACGGCGATGTCCGCAGCCATCGGCATGAAGTCGGTGACAGTGGCGCGGCCTTCGTCTGTCTGGAAGGAGGTGAGCAGCACGTTGGTGTCAGGAAGATAAGCCTGGGAAAAGCGGTGCTCGCCCGCTGGTCGGATGGCAAAGCAACCGCCTCGCTTGTCATCCAGGATCGCTGCGAAGACGCTAGGCGAGTCGAAGCGGGGGAAGCAGAGCCAGTCGATGGAACCATCCCTACTCACCAGGGCGGCCGAGTGCATGTCCCCGATGACGCCGTAGTCGCTTATCGGTCTATAGGTCATCCCGTCCTGCCAGGCCTTTCAGCGAAGAAACAAGGCCCCGCCGCCATCATGCGTCAATAATACAAACACATCAGCCCATAGGAAAGTTAAACACAAGTAGACCTTTGGTGGTGTTTCGGGGAAGACGACTGTATACTGGACAAACCCACAATTCCGTGAAGTCAGCCAGGAGGTTCAGACATGGCCAAAGGCGAAATCCTCGTGGTCACCTCCGATGAGGTGCCTGGTCGCAAGGTCGTCAAGAGCCTGGGCTTGGTGCGCGGTCAATCAGTCCGAGCCCGCCACCTTGGCCGGGACATCCAGGCCGGCATCCGCTCCATCGTCGGCGGCAAAGTCGGGGTCTATGCCGAGCTCTTGGAGAGGAGCCGAGAGGAGGCCATAGACACGATGACCGCCGAGGCCGAGAAGCTCGGGGCCAACGCCGTTGTCGCGGTGCGTATGAGCACAGCCGACATAATGGGCTCAGCCGCCGAGGTCCTAGTGTATGGCACCGCCGTGGTCACCGAGTAGCGCCACCGCGAACTTCCGCCTGAGCTGCTCGACCCGCACCAAGCCGATGTAGCACCGGCCCTTGCCTGCCGGCAGGCAGGTTTGCCATCTCTGGCGATGGGGCTATACTGGGGATTGCGTAGCAAAGGAGGGGAGCGAACGGTGGACTACGAACTGACCGAAACCCACAGGCTAATCCGTGATACGGCGCGGCGCATCGCCCGCGAGCGGGTGCAGCCGCGCGCCGCCGAGATCGACGAGCAGGGCCAGTACCCCGAAGACATCTTCGCCGTCTTCCGCCAGGCCGGGCTTCTGGGCCTGAGTATCCCAGTTGAGTACGGCGGCGGCGGCAGCTTACTGGCCCTGATTCTGGCCGTGGAGGAAGCGGCCAAGTACTGCTGCGCCTCCGGCCTCATCCTTCTTCTCTCCGCCCTTTCCACCCAGTCCATCGTTATCGGCGGCAGCGAGGAGCAGAAACGGGCCTGGCTCCCCCCCTCGGCGGCGGGCGAGATCAGGGGGGCATTCTGCCTCACCGAGCCCAACGCTGGCTCCGACCCCGCCGCCATCGAGAGCCGCGCCAGGCGCGATGGCGATGAGTACGTCATCGACGGCGAGAAGATGTTCATCTCCGGCGGCAGCGTCGCCGATTTCGTCGTCACCTTCGCCAAGACCGATCCCGCCGCCGGTACCCGCGGCTTCTCCGCCTTCGTCGTCCCCACCGACAGCCCTGGCTTCTCGGTGGCCCGCCTCGACCGCAAGATGGGGGTCACCGGCGTCCCCACCGCCAACCTGGTATTCCAGGCCTGCCGGGTGCCCGCCGCCAACCTGATCGGCGAGGAAGGGCGAGGCTTCCGTATCGCCATGCTCACCCTGGGCACCGTCCGCCCAGTGGTGGGAGCCCGCGGTCTGGGCCTGGCCGAGGGAGCCTTGGCCTACGCGTTGGACTTCGCCCGCGAGCGCCGCACCTTCGGCCGCCCCATCCTAGAGCACCAGGCCATTCAGTTCATGCTGGCCGACATGGCAACCCAGATCGAGGCCGCCCGCCACCTGGTCTATCAGGCGGCCTGGCTGGTCGACCAGGGAAAGTACGACCGTCAGTACGCCCCCTACCTGTCCTTCGCCAAGGTCTTCGCTACCGAGATGGCGGTCAAGGTCTCCTCCGATGCCCTCCAGATCCTGGGCGCCCAGGGCTACATGAAGGATCACCCCCTGGAGCGCCACTATCGCGACGCCCGCCAACTGATGATCGTGGAGGGCACCAGCCAGATTCAGCGCATAGTCATCGCCCGTGCCCTGGCCGAGGGGGATATCGTCTACGGGTAGAAGAGCAGGACGAGCGGAACCAACATCGGAAATCGACGTTGAGATATAAGGTAGCGTCATGTCCTTCGTAGTAACAGTCTACGTGCCGGAAGCCATTGTCATGGCCTCTGATAGCCGCCAGACGCTCACCCTCAAGGGCAAGGTGGAGACCGTCAACTCCGACTTCACCTACAAGACCTTCCTCCTGCCCCGCCAGCAGGTGGGGGTGAGCACCTTTGGTCAGGCCGTGCTGGGGGGCGTGAGTGTGCAGAGCCAGCTGGAGCGCTTCGCTGAGCAGGTGGTGGAGGAGGAAGACGACGTCGAGGCCGTGGCCCACAAGCTGGTGAGCTCTCTCCACGACAAGTATCCGAAGGTCGACACCGGCTTCTACGTGGCCGGCTACAAGCGAGAGGGGCGGGCCAGCGTTCCCCACGTTTACTACTGCCAGGTGAAGAAGAACATAGTGCAGAGGCGGAACATGAACCCCCAGACAGGCGATGTCACCTACGGGGCCACCTGGGCCGGCCAGGTGGATGTCATCACTCGCTTGCTGAAGGCCAAGCAGGTCGTGGGCCCCGACGGCCAGCTCGTGGAGATTACGGGTGCCCGGATCAACTGGCACCTGATGAATGTTCAGGATGCCATCGACTTCGCCATCTATGCCGTGCGCACCACCATCGACACCATGCGCTTCGAGGCGCGGCCCAAGAATGTAGGCGGTCCCATCGATCTCCTCCTCATCACCCCCCAGGGCAGCCGCTGGATTCAGCACAAGGAGCTCCACGGCCAGCCTTCCCTCAGCCCGGAGATAACTTAGTCGCCATTGGGGCGAAGGGGGTAACAGGGTGCGGGTCGGTGCCTTACTGGCCGCCTTTCTCCTGTCGGCGATCCTGGTGTTCGCCGCCTGCGCCGAAGAGGAAGAGGCCCCGCCGTCTCCCACGCCAGCGCCGTCCTCGTCCAGCGTAGCGGAGGAATTCCTTCGCCTCTGGCAGGAAGGCAGCTACAGCCAGATGTATGACCTGCTGGCCTCCTCCGCCCAGGCCGGGATCAGCCGCCAGGACTTCGTCGCTCGCTACCAGGCCATCGCCGAGGAAGCCACCATCAGCGGCGTCAGCTATCTACTCCAGCCCTCGCCCGACCCCGATGCCACCGAACTGCCCTTCTCAGTCACTATCTCCACCGCCTTCTTCGGCGACATCGTCCACTTGAACACCATGAAGCTGGTGAAAGAGGGCCAGGGCAGCCAAGAACGCTGGCGTATACTCTGGAGCCCCTCCCTCATCTTCCGGGAGCTGACCGGCGCCTCGCTCGTCCACTTCTTCACCGATGTGCCCCAGCGAGGCGCCATCTACGACCGTCACGGCACCCCCCTGGCCCTGGACGGCCGCGTGCACGTGGTGGGGGCGGTGCCGGGGCTGATCAAGGACAAGGAGGCGCTCATCTCCACCCTGGCCGAGAGGCTGGAGATGGCGGAGGAAAAGATACGGGAGGAGGTGGAGGCGGACGTCCCCTCCTACTACTTCATCCCTCTCAAAACTCTGCCCTACGGCACACCCGACGAGGCTATCCAGCCTTTCTACCAGATAGAGGGGGTAGTCGTCCGGCCGCAGCTTCAGCGGGCGTATCCCCAGGGCAGCCTGGCCGGCCACACCCTGGGCTATCTCATGGAGGTGAGCCCAGAGCAGCTAGAGGAGATGGCCGGCCAGGGCTATCGGGCCGGCGACATGGTGGGGGCCGACGGGCTGGAGTCCTACTTCCAGGAGGAGCTGGCCGGCCAGCGGGGCGGGACGCTGGCCATTATCACCCCCGAGGGCACCATCTCCCATGTGCTGGCCAAAAAGGAGTCCAGGCCGGGCAGGGACATCCACCTGACCATCGACATCAACGTTCAGGGGGAAGCCGAAGCGGCCCTGGGGGATCGCGCGGGGAGCATCGTGGTGATGGACCCCATCGACAATAGCATCCTGGCCATCGCCAGCCACCCGACCCTCAACCCTAACGATTTCATCGACGGCCTTAGCGCGGAAACCTTCCAACGGCTGGCCTCCGATCCGCGCCAGCCCTTCTTCCATCGGGCCGTGCTGGGCACCTCCGCGCCGGGCTCCACTTTCAAGGTGGTGACCATGGCCGCCGGCCTGGAGAAGGGCGGCTACACTGCCAGCTCCACCCTGCCCTGTCCGCCCGTGTGGTACGGCCTGGGCCCGGAGAACCCCAAGCGCAACTGGCAGTCGGTGGACCGCGGCCCCCTGACCATGGGCCAGGGGCTGATGGCCTCCTGCAACACCGTCTTCTACGAGGTGGCGCTCACCCTGGATCATACCGACCCGGAGATCCTGCCCTCGTTCGCTGCTGCCTTTGGCTTCGGCGAGCCATCGGGAGTGTTCGGCCTGGAGGAGGCCCAGGGAGTGGCAGCTGGCCCGGCCTGGAAGCAAGAGCAGATGGGGGAGCCCTGGTACAGCGGCGACAGCGTGAACATGAGCATAGGCCAGGGCTTTCTCTTGGTCACCCCTTTGCAGCTAGCCAACATGTACAGCGCGATCGCCAGCAGCGGCATCCTGCGCACACCCCTTCTGGTGCAGCGCATCGCCTCCCCCGATGGGGTGGTGTCCCAGGAGTTCACCGCCGCCGAGATCAACCCTCTGCCAGCTTCTCAGGCCACCCTGGAGGCTATCCGCGACGGCCTGACCCTGGTTGTCGCCGACCCCGGCGGCACCGCCTACAGCACATTCCTGGGCTCCAGCGTGGCGGCGGCGGGAAAATCGGGCACCGCCGAGGACATCATCTACCAGGACCACGTCTTCTTCGTGGCCTACGCCCCTCGCGATGACCCGGCCATCGTGGCCCTGATGGCCCTGGATGAGGGCCAGTCGGGCTCCCTGGAGGCGGGACCGATGGTCCGGCGCGTCCTAGAGGCCTACCTGGCGGGCGGCTAGGCCTGCTGATCTCGTTCAGAAACATGGCTGACACCTAGAATGGTGTCGCTATGCGCATTATCAGAGGAACAGCGCCCGGGGCCCTGGGCTACCGCACGCCTCTCCAGGCCGTCCTACAACTCCAGCAACAGGAGCTAACATAGTGGCACCAATGTACTGAACGAGTACACGCTGTTGATCGTAAGGCGCACCCGTCTTTACAATTGCAGCGGGTAGCGTTCTAGCAATTGCCAGCTTGTCCCGTCGTTTCGCTTTTCTGCCCTGGAAGGTGACCCCCTTGCACGAAAAGACCACTCTGGCCAACGGCCTCCGTATCCTCACCGCCCCCATGCCTCACGCCTATTCGGTGGCCATCGCCATCTACGTCGGGGCGGGCTCCCGCTACGAGCGCAAGCAGGAGGCCGGCCTGTCCCACTTCGTGGAGCACCTCTGCTTCAAGGGCAGCCAAAAGCGCCCCACCTCCAAGGACATCTCCGAGGCCATCGACAGGGTCGGCGGCATCCTCAACGGCGGCACCGACCGCGAGATGACCGTCTACTACTGCAAGGTAGCCGCGCCTCACTTCCCTCTGGCCCTCGATGTGCTGGTCGACCTCGTGCGCGCCCCTCGCTTCGAGTCCCAGGAGATGGAGAAGGAGCGCTCGGTAATCCTCGAAGAGCTGGCCATGGTCGCCGACACCCCCAGCCAGCTCGTGGACCTCGTCATCGACCAGGCTCTCTGGGCCGACCAACCCCTCGGTTGGGACGTCGCTGGCACTGAGGAGTCGGTTAAGGCCATCGACCGCCAGACGGCCATCGACTACCGTTCTCGCCAGTACGTGCCCAACAATATGGTGCTCAGCGTAGCCGGAAGCATCGAACACCGCCAGGTGGTGGAGCAGGTCGCCGCCTTCTGGAGCGATTGCCCGTCTGGCTCCCCTTCCTCCTGGTACCCGGCGACCGACGGTCAGGGCCCCCGCTGCGCCCTGCACTATAAGAAGAGCGAGCAAGCCCACCTATGCCTGGCGGTACGGGGCCTATCCCTACAGCACCCCGACCGCCATGCCCTTGCCCTCCTGTCGTTGATCCTGGGCGAGGGCATGAGCAGCCGCCTCTTCCTGGAGCTACGAGAGCGGCAGGGCTTGGTCTACGACGTCCACAGCTACGTCAGCCACTTCCTGGACAGCGGTGCCTTCACCGTCTACGCCGGCGTCGACCCCGCCAGGACGGTCGACGCCCTCAAGATCATCCTCAGCGAACTGGTGCGCCTGCGCGACGGTGTTGAGGAGGAGGAACTGGTCAAGGCCAAGGAGCTCGCCAAGGGCCGCCTGCTCCTGCGCCTGGAGGACACCCGCAACGTCGCCGGCTGGCTCGGCGGCCAGGAGCTCCTGCTGGGCGAAGTGCGCACCCCCGATCAGGTCGTCGAGCTCCTGGAGGCGGTGACCCTGCACGACGTGCAGCGCGTGGCCTGCGCCCTTCTGGTCAGCGACCAGTTACACATGGCCCTCGTCGGCCCCTTCCGCAGCGATAGGCGCTTCGCCCCCCTCCTCAAGCTCTAGCCACAGGGCACCTACCGCCACCGTCTGCCACCACCAACCACTTCAACAAGCCAATGCGCGCCTAGCCTGCCTGCCGGACAAACTGCCGCAGCCTCAAGTTGGAGTCGCGCACAAGCGCTTGATAGGTGTCTTCCAGCGGTTCTTCGTACGCGTCTTCCTGTCCATAGACGATCTCTTGGATTCCCGCCTGCACAGCTTCCTTCAGGCAAGATAAGCAAGGGCGAATCGTCGTGTACATGACTCCTCCCTCGGTCGCGTTTCCATGCCGGGCAGCCAGCAGTATGGCATTGGCTTCAGCATGAACGCAGATGCAGGTATCGTAGCCTTCGCCGGGTGGGACGTCCGATAAGCAGCGAGGGCAGCCACCTTCAAAGCAGTTCTTGACTCCGATCGGCGTCCCATTATAGCCAGCGCTGATGATGTTCCTCTGCTTCACTATGAGCGCTCCAACCTTTCGTCGCAGACAATTGGAACGCGTCGAGGCGTCCTCTGCTATCTTCATGAAGTAGTCATCCCACGAGGGGCGGTAGTCGGTCATGGCGCTCCCTCCATTAGCCGCCTTTGGCAAAGCTCTACGCACAGCCTGGCCCTTGCAAGCATTATTGCAGGTTCGAGGCCTGAGTAGGGGGTGCCTTCTAGAGCCACCCCATCGCCACCACCCACCACAAGTTGGCGCTGGCCAGCCGTTGCTCGCCTTATTCCAGCCCCTGCTCTTCGAACACAAATAGCGGGCCGAAGTACTCCCACTTACCCTTTCCGTCTTCCAAAGCAGCCCGCAGCATCCTGAAGGTTTGAAACGCCGTGTGGTCGGTTTCAGAGAAGGAGACATTTACTTCGTCTATGAACAAGTCGCTGTGAAAGTCCTGGATGGACTCCAGGGCATCCAGGAGCCCCTCTCGCGTCAGGTTATCGCACGACCTGCCGAGCGCCTCCACCGCCACCTCTCCCAGCGCCTGGGCATAGATGGTGAAGTTGGTTGGGGTGGGCCCGCCGTACTCGTCCATGATCTCATAGTGTCGAGCGACCGCCGGGTCGTCGGTCCAGGCCGCCAGCTTGAGGGCCTGCAGGCTAATGGTACCTTCCAGGAGGTCGGGCGAGACGAACTGAAATGTCATCTCGTCGGAATTGATGTAGCTCAAGAACCACTGGGGATGCCAGCCCAGGCGGTCGGCCTGCTTGATGGCCTGAGCATTGTAGCCGGGCGTGGCAACACTGGTGACCACCTCGGCGCCGTCGTTCTTCATGTTGCTCACCTGGGAGCTGACGGAGACCGCCGCGACCTCGAAGCTCTGCTCGGAGACGAGCTCGTTCTTGTCAGGGTCCAGGCCGTCCTTGACTCCTTGCAGGTGGTCGGCGCCCTGTTGGTTATTCGGGTAAAGGACGGCCACCTTCTTGCCAGGCAGGTTCTCGGAGATGTACTCGCCGAAGACCGTCCCCTCGATCCTGTAGCTGGGGATCATCTGGACCGTCCAGGGGTGCCCCTCGGGGTCGGCGCCGAACATGTGAGACCCCGCGGAGCACAAGATGTCAGGCACTTCATTCTCGTTCAGGTACTCCCAGACGGCGGGATGGGGAGTATCGCCCAGGGAGCCGACGATGGCGAACACCTTGTCCTGTTCCACCAGCTTGTGCACCGCCTCTATGGCCTTGGCCGGATCGTCCTGGTTGTCCCTCAGCTTGTAGACGATCTCGCGACCGCAGACACCTCCCTGGGTGTCGTTGATGTAGTTGAAGTAGGCTTCCGTGGCCTGAGGGATCGTGGCGTACACCGCCGCCATGGCCCCGGCGAGGATGACATCGGCCCCCAGGATTATCTCTGTGTCCGTGATGCCCGGCGCCTCCGCCGTGGCGGCAGGAGTGCCGGTCGCCGCGGCCGTGGGTGTGCCGCCAGGGGTGGGAGTCGCTTCCTCTTCTTCCTCTTCACAAGCCACTGCTAACGCTACCAGCATCGCTGCTAGCGCCAGGAAGATCAGCCAGAATTTGCCTAGCCTCCGCACGGTTGCATCAGCCCCCTTTCTTCATCCCCTTCTTCTCGGCGTGCTGGACAATCGGGGTAACCCCATGCTAATCCCAAGGGCGCGCGCTGGCAAGAGAGGAACCTTGCGCCACCCCATCGCCGCTGCCCGACCACACGCTGGCGCTGGCCAGCCGCGCCCGCCTTATTCCACCTCCTCCTCCGGGGGCACCCACAGCGGGCCGAAGAACTCCCACTTGCCCTTCCCATCCTCCACGGTGGCTCGCAGCATCACGCCGTCCTCCAGGGCCCTGTGGTCGGTGTCGGAGAGGGAGATGCTCACTTCGTCCAGGAACAAGTCGCTGTGAAAGTGCTCAAGGGACTCCACCGCGTCCAAGAGCCCCTCTCGCGTCAGGTTATCGCAGGTTCTGCTGAGCGCCTCCACCGCCACTTCTCCCACCGTCTGGGCATAGACGGTGAAGTTGGTGGGCGTGGGCCCGCCGTACTCGCTCATTATCCGGTGGTGTTCGGCCACAGCCGGCTCGTCGGTCCAGGTCGCCAGCTTGACGCCCTGGAAGCTAATGGCCCCCTCCAGGAGTTCGGGCGAGACGAACTGAAACATCATTTGGTCGGCGCTGACGTAGCTCAAGATCCACTGGGGATACCAGCCCAGGCGGTCGGCCTGTTTGATGGCCTGAGACGTGAAGCCGGGAGTGCCATTGCTGACGACCACCTCGGCGCCGGCGTTCTTCATGTTGTTCACCTGGGAGGCGATGGAGACCGCCGTGATCTCGAAGCTCTGCACGGAGACGATCTCGTTCTTATCGGGATCCAGGCCCTGCTTGACCCCTTCGAGGCAGTCGGTGCCCATGGCGAGATTCGGATGGAGGACAGCCACTTTCTTGCCGGGCAGGTCTTGGGAGATATACTGGCCGAAGGCCAATCCCTCCAACCTGTTGCTGGCGATCATCTGGACGGTCCAGGGGTGCCCCTCGGGGTCAGCGCCGAACATGTGAGCGCCGACGGAGACCAGGATGTCGGGCACGCCGTTCTCGTTCAGGTAGTCCCAGACGGCGGGATGGGGAGCGTCGCCCAGGGAGCCGACGATGGCAAACACCTTGTCCTGTTCCACTAGCTTGCGCACCGCCTCGATGGCCCTAGCGGGGTCGTCCAGATTATCTTCTACCTTGTAGACGATCTCGCGACCGCAGACGCCCCCCTGGGTGTCGTTGATGTAATCGAAGTAGGCTTGTGTGGCCTGAGGGATCGTGGCGTAGACCGCAGCCAGGGCGCCACTGAGGGGTACATCGGCTCCCAGGATTATCTCTGTGTCCGTGATGCCCGGCACCTCCGCCACGCCCGTGGGAGTGCCGGTCACTGCGGCCGTGGGCGTGCCGCCAGGGGTGGGAGCCGCCTCCTCTTCTTCCTCTTCGCAGGCCACTGCTAGCGCCACCAGCACCGCTGCCAGCGCGAGGAAGATCACCCAGAATTTGCCTAGCCTCCGCACGGCTGCATCAGCCCCCTTTCTTCATCCCCTTGTTCTCGGCATGCAGGACAATCGGGGCAACCCCATCCTACCCGCAGGCGCTAGGCGTAGCAACGGGACAGGCCGCCCCCAGCCCATCGCCACCGCTCACCACACGACGCCCTCGGCCACCAGCAGGGCGGGCAGAGAGCGTGAGGAAGACCTACCTGAGGCACCACGTATCGGCGTACGTCGATCTGAGAAGGGTGGGGAGAGCCGGCCTGGCAATGCCATCTCCCCACCCCAAGCACGTCAGGAGTCCTTGGCCGCACCCCAGACGTTCCACACCATTCTCAGCTAGTCCGCTACCTGTGTCAAGCTGGAAGCCAACCGTTATGTCCTAGAAGATCCTCACTAGCGTAGCGTGCAAAGAAGGAGAGAGCCTTCGGGGGTGCGGCCACAAAAGCTCTCTCAGTGCTCGGGGCGGGATTTCCCGACCTCCACGATAGGTTAGGGCAACGTCGACGGCGTGTCAAGCGTTTATGGTAAAGTGGCATAAGCAATTTATCTGAATCGTTGACGCTGGCCGCCATATGGGCGCCGCCCGCGCCCTCCTGCCGCCCGACCAGTTGCCCGGCTGCAGGACGTGGAGGGTAGCTTCAGGTGTGCCAGGGTCAGCGGCTAGACAGAAACGTCCGCGTCTTCGCGTTTGGCTTCCCGCGTTTCGGAGCCCCGTATTATGCCAGAGTTATCCACAATAGTTATCCACAAATATCCGCAATCAGATCTTGACATGTGGCATACGTGCACATAAACTATAGTCAGTGGACAGTGGATTCCCGCTGTCGGCGGCTCACCTCCTTGAGATGAGCCGCTTTCAATTTTGTGGGCTGGCCCCGCAGCGAACTCGATGCTCTTCGATTCGTTCTCGGATATCCGAGTCGGGGAACACCTTCAGCCCAAACTTCCCCATCCGGCCATCGCCCCGACAGTAGATCTTACGGCTGAATGAATCCCACCTCTTTGGCACCGTCACACAGTCTCCTCGGATCCATTCATAGATATCACGCGATAGCATATCCGCCAACTCCATTGGATCCGAGCCCTGCTTGGGAGTGAACCGCAGCCCGGGCTCCAGCCAGTTTCGGAAGGCCGAATCAGGCACCCACTGGGAACCTTCCAGAAGCGTCCTCGCGTATTCAAGTTGGTGTTCTGCATCCTCTCGCGGTCCTTGGCTCTCGAACGTAACCCGTGCGAGTCGCTTAGTCGGACTAGCAGCCAGAAAATCCACGTATCGTTCCAGCAGCATGACCATAGCAAGCGCGTAAGCGTCCGTCGGCAAGTAGGGATCGACCCCGCTCTTCACGAACTCCCCTTCAAAGGCTGTCTTCCTTACTCCCACACCGAACGCTGTAAATTTGGTGTCGGCCACCAAGCGATCAATAGCTTCGTCGAATTCCTGCTGCCGCTTCTTATCACCATCAAAGTGGTAACATGCATCATGGTCGCGCATATCTGGTTCATGGAATGTGATGTCGGTTCTTCCAAAGAAATCAAGCTTGATGCCGTCTGCTGCTGCGCAGTAATTATCCACTTCCTCTTCTGGCAATGCCACAGCGCCCAGTGAGAAAAAGCTGGGAACTATCGGTTCAAGCTGAGACTTCCCGGTTTCATCGATATAGAGCTGGCTCCGAGGACGTTTTTCGAGTAGGGGCTGGGGGGAATGCTTCTTGAAGCGCTTGCGTGGCTCGATCCGACCGTGGGCGCGCTGAAGTGCTATCTGCTCCTGTTTTGCCAGCGCCTTGATGAGGTCGGTACAGGCGGTTGCATCGGACTCTGCTCGCTTGACAAGGACTTCAACTGCACGCGCTACCCTTCCAGCTTCAGCCAGCACCATCGCCCTTCTTTTTGCCAGCCTGCGGCCCGAGGGATCGCCTGCCGAAGAGTGGTTCATACCAGGTAGAGTCTAGCATATTCAAAGGCTCCATCCTAATGTGAATTTGATTAACCCCATCCATTAACGAAACAGGCTACAACCCGGTACAGGCCAATCCTCTAGAAAATGTGTGCTGCCCCCCACTGCCACTCCCGCCTTCCACCTCTCGCCCGCCCGCCCCCCAAATACAAGGGCCGCCCCCCGACGTGTCGGGGAGCGGCCCTCCAGGCCTGCCCTGAGCCTGTCGAAGGGCCTGCCTGCCTTCTCTTCCTAGTACTCCATGTGCGGTGGCATCTGCGGCGCCCCCGCCGACGGCGGCTCCGGTATCTCCGCCAGCAGCGTCTCGGTGGTAAGCAGCAGGGTCGCGATAGACGCCGCGTTCTCCAGCCCGCTGCGGGTCACCTTCACCGGGTCGATGATCCCCCGCTCGAACAGGTTGCCGAACTCACCTCTCTCCGCGTCGTAGCCGTACTCCGCGTCCTTGCTCCTCCGCACCGCGTCCACCACCACCGATCCCTCCTCGCCGGCGTTCTCGGCGATGATTCGCAGCGGCTCCTCCAGCGCCTTCCTCAGGATGCGAATGCCGGTCAGCTCGTCGCCGCTCAGCTTCTTCTCCAGCTTGTCCAGCGCCGCCACCGCTCGCAGAAGCGCGACGCCACCCCCAGCGACGATGCCCTCCTCCACCGCCGCCCGCGTCGCCGAAAGGGCATCCTCCACCCTCAGCTTCTTCTCCTTCAGCTCCACCTCCGTGGGCGCGCCCACCTTCACCACCGCCACCCCCCCGGCCAGCTTCGCCAGGCGCTCCTGCAGCTTCTCCCGGTCGAACTCCGAGGTCGTATCCTCTATCTGGGCCCTGATCTGCTTAATGCGGCCCTGAATGCCCACGTCGGTGCCATGCCCCTCGATGATGACCGTCTCCTCCTTGGTGGCCAGCACCCGCCGGGCGCGGCCCAGATCAGACGCCTGGGCGGTGTCCAGCTTGCGGCCCATCTCCTCGGTGATGAAGCTGCCGCCGGTGAGGATCGCGATGTCCTCCAGGATGGCCTTGCGCCGGTCACCGAACGCAGGGGCCTTTACCACTAGCGCATTGAGAGTACCGCGCAGCTTGTTCACCACCAGCGTGGCCAGGGCCTCCCCGTCGCAATCCTCACAGATAAGCATCAGGTTCTTGGTCACCTGAAGGACCCGCTCCAGAACGGGAAGGATGTCGGCTACGGCCGATATCTTCTTGTCGGTTATCAGGATGTAGGGCTCGTCGAGGATGGCCTCCATTCGCTCCGGGTTCGTCACGAAGTAGGGGGAGACGTAGCCGCGGTCGATCTGCATGCCCTCCACGAACTCCGTCTCCAAGCGAATGCCCTTGCCCTCCTCAACGGTGATCACCCCGTCCTTGCCAACCTTCTCCATGACGTTGGCAATGATCTCGCCGATCTCGCTGTCGTGGCCGGAAAGGGTGGCCACCTGAGCGATCTGCTCCTTGCCAGCCACCGGCCGAGCCACAGCGCGCAGGGCGTCCACGACTGCCTGCACGCCCCGCTCCAGGCCATGCTTGAGGGCCATCGGGTTGGCGCCGGCGGCCACGTTCTTCATCCCCTCGCGGACGATGGCCTGAGCCAGGACGGTGGCCGTAGTAGTGCCATCGCCGGCGACGTCATTGGTCTTGGTGGCCACCTCGCGGGCGAGCTGAGCGCCCAGATTCTCGAAGGGGTCCTTGAGTTCGATCTCCTTGGCCACGCTGACGCCGTCGTCGACCACCGCCGGCGGCCCGAACTTCTTCTCCAGCACCACATTGCGGCCGCGGGGACCCAAGGTCACCCGCAGGGCATTGGCCAGGGCGTCCACCCCGTCCTTGAGCTTGCGCCTAGCCTCCTCATCGAAAACCAGCATCTTGGCAGGCATACCTCTCCCCTCCTTAACCTATCCCTGACGAAGAGATTATGGGAACAACAACCGCTTTCTAGCTCTGCAAGCGAGCCAGGATATCGCTCTCCTTAAGGACCAGGTACTCCTCCTCGTCGCCGGGCAGGATGCCCCGCGGCACCTCCTGACCGGAGTACTTAGCGAAGAGGACCCGCTCCCCCACCTTCACCTCGATGGGAACGCGCTTGCCGTTCTCATCCAGGCGGCCGGGCCCCACAGTGATGACCTCGCCCAGCTGAGGCCTTTCCTTGGCGGTGTCGGGGATGACGATACCGCTGGCCCGCACCTCCTCCTGCAGGATCTGCTTCACCACGACGCGATCGCCATAGGGAATGATCTTAGCTGACGGACGTCTCTTGGCTGGCACAACCATCCCTCCTTTGCAAAGCCACTCACTCAGGACAGACAATTTAGCACTCTCCTCGGAAGAGTGCTAAATTCTTATTCGCATACTAGCCCATCGTCCCTCTGCGAGCAAGGGCAATCAGCGGCAAGGAGAGCGGGAAATCTCGCCTCAGCTTCTATGCAGGCCCATGTTCTTCTACTGCCTCGCGCAAGCTCCCGTGATCTGGCTAGCACGGCCTTGGACGAGGTCAGGCCTCGGCGCTACCCCTTGATTTGCTACACGGAAGCGTGTAAGATCTTTGGGCAATGGTGACTAAGGGGAGACGGAGACGAGGGCCTGTGTGGAACGCCCAGCAGGTGAGGGCCCTGCGCGAGCACCTGGGCCTAACCCAGGAGCAGATGGCCGCGGAGTTGGGCAGCCGTCAGCAAACCATCAGCGAGTGGGAGACGGGCCAGTACCGGCCGCGGGGCACCTCGGCCCGCCTCCTGACCCTCATCGCCGAGCGAGGGGGCTTCCCCTATCGGGCCGAGGGACAGGGGTCGAGGGTTGAGAACGAGGGGCAAGATACGGAATGAATATGACGCTCTTGCGGCAGCGAGGCCTCAATAGTGAGCGAGCGGACGCGGCCAACGAAGGGGCTCAGCCGCCTGATTCCCGCCCCCTGTCCCCAGCCCCCAGCGAGGCTGAGTTGGTGCGCCTGTGGGAGGGACAGCGCTTTCCCCCTCAGGCCCTGGTCAGCGGCGACGGTGCGCCCCTGCGCGTGGTCTTTCGCGGCCGTTCTTGCAGCGGCGGCGCCGGCCCCGACTTTCGCGATGCCGTCATCGAGCTTCGCGGCGGCCGGGTGCGGGGGGATGTGGAGCTACACGTGCTGGCCAGCGGCTTTCGCCGCCATGGCCACCATCGCGACCACGCCTATGACAACGTCATTCTCCACGTGGTTTTCTGGGACGACGATGGGGAAAGCACCTGTTTGGCCTCGGGCCGGCGGGTACCGGTGGTGGCCTTGGGCCCCTGGGTGGCCCGGCGGGCGGAGGAGTTGCAGGCTTGGCTCTGTCGCCCTGCTCTCTGGCAGGAGCCTTGTAGCAGCGCCAGGAAACGGCTGGGGGCGGAAGCGGTGGCCGCCATTCTGGATGACGCGGGTGACTGCCGTTTCCAGGAGAAGGCAGCTACCTTCGCTGCTGCCCTGGCACAGGAGGACGGCGAGGAAATCCTCTATCGGGGCATCCTAGAGGTCCTGGGCTACAGCCAGAACCGGGAGCCCTTCCGCCTGCTGGCACGGGCCCTGCCCTGGCGTCAACTCCGCCCCTGCATCCGAGGTCATCCACCGCAGGAGCGGGTGCTGGCGGCTGAGGCTATCCTCCTGGGCAGGGCTGGCTTTCTCGGCCCCTTGGCAGGGGACCTGGACGCCCTCCCCTGGCGCTTGGTGGGGATGAGGCCGGAGAACCATCCGGCCCGGCGTCTGGCGGGCGCTGCTCGCCTCCTGGTCCGCTACCTGGGAAAGGGGTTGTTGGCTGGCCTTCTGGAGAAGGTAGGGGAGGCGTCGGCGGAGGGCCCCCGGGCGCTGACGGCAGCCCTGCGGGTGGACGCTGGCCTTATTGGGCCCGGCCGGGCCGACGAGATCGCGGTGAATGTGGTGCTGCCCTTCACCCTGGCCTGGGCCCAGGCCAGGCAAGACAAGCCCCTGGCCCAAGCGGCTCTGACCCTCTACCAGCGTTATCCAAAGCTCTCCCCCTACGGCATCCTGAGAAGACTGACCACCGTCCTGGGCCGGGAATTGATTGCGGGGGCCCGCCGCCAGCAGGGGATGCTCTACCTCTTCCACCGCTACTGTCGCCAGGGCGGCTGCACCCGCTGTCCGCTGGCCTAGAGGGTCGGAGGACAGGGGTCAAGGGGCGAGTATCTGGTGGCCCTTGCTACCGTCTTCGAGTGAGGGTAGGATGGGCGTCGCCCTGATCGGCGGTGGTCAGGACGTGAGGGCAAAGTCTGGAGGATC
>Ga0307439_1000749_pt1 | contig 21933 bp, 16 predicted proteins | sample SalMarWE160490MG_FD_202142 | JGI IMG/M metagenome (GOLD analysis project Ga0307439, IMG submission 202142) | Salt marsh sediment microbial communities from the Plum Island Ecosystem LTER, Massachusetts, United States - WE1604-90 | ecosystem: Environmental > Aquatic > Marine > Intertidal zone >... | reverse complement strand
CGGTGAACAGAAGCGACGTCAGCAGGTTCATGGCCGCAGTAGGCGCAGTGCGGCGAGGCCTCGGGAGGGCCGGGCAGATCCAGCACCGCTCGCGCCCGCCGAAGCCACGTCCTCGCCCGCTCGGCGTCCGTGTCTATCCTGCGGACGTAGATCTGGAACGGAAATCCCTCGTGGAGTTCCCCATCCACTGGAACGTAGTACACGAGGACACCGTAGTCAGCCACCGAATAGCCGTTCTCTGCCAGCAGCAACGTGTAGATGTCGAGCTGCAACCGCTGAGCGTCTTGCACACCGTTCGGCACCCAACCCCGCGTCTTGTGGTCGAGCGGGGCGAAGAGGCCCTCATCCACTTCCAGACACTCGTCCAGCCTGTCGACCACGGTCAGCCCCGTGTCCGCATCAACACAGGGGCCGATCCGAACCGTCACGAGGCGGCCCCCCAGGTGGTGGAACAGCAGGGGAGGCAGGAGTTGCTTGTCACGGTATGGAGCGCAGTAGTGGCTGATGACCGTGTCCAGCCCGCGCGTGAGCGTAGGCCACGGCCCCTCAGGCCGTCGTACGCCGTGGAGGTGCAGCCAGAAACACCGCTCACACTCTCTCAGGAGGTTCAAGGTCTTCTGGGACACTCGCACGGACCGGCAGACGGCGTCCACAGTGATCTGCTTCCTGTTTGGTCCTCCTCCCGTCGGCCGCGCCAACTCTACTGGCGGCGATTTCCCCATGGGCGGTGAGCGCTCCGTTAGAGCCAGCACGTCCCTAAGCACATGAAGGTTGAATATTCGTTTCATCTCCCCCGTTCCTTGTCCGGTTGATAGGACCGTTGCTTCGACAGTCCGTCCACTATCGCTGCCTGCTCCTGGCGACTGCCGACAGCCAGGCCTGCGATAAGCGTGGGTCGTGCACCCTGCCCATTCCTTTAGAACGGAGGAATGTGAGGATTGCTAAGGGGCATATCGAGGAAAAGGGGGGTCATCGCTTCTGAGGCCGACGTCCCTTTTCTGTCACCAATTGCGTCAGTAGAAGACTATCACCTCCTCCCTGCTCCACTGTGCAGGCCCCCGCCAGTGAGCGCGCGGGAACTCGCTGGGCGGGTGCCCCGGCACAGCAGTTCCTTGTCGGAAGTGCCCCGTGAAGGAGCCAGCAGGGAGGGTGGAGATCGCTGCCGCGAAGCCGAACGCCGCAATGGGCCTCCGACCATGCCTCTCCGGGCGAGGCGTCCTGGCCAGCTTGCGGCGTTCGTAGATGCGACGTCGGACACTATGTCCCAACCTCCTTCGGCAGCCCGGCAGCCATAGCCTATCGGCCTTAGGCCCGTAGCTTTGCGCCCCGCCCTTTCGGACGGTTCGCCTTTGTCGAGAGTGTGGGCACTCCGGTTGGCGTTACCTGGTTAACATAACCAGGCTTCCATATGTTAGACATCGCCAGAGCGCAACTGTTACAGCGAATGCACATCCCGTGCTAAAGACGGGTGGTATCAAAATACACCTCGGCTCTGCGTTACGTAGTAAGAATACCCCCTCCTAGTCAGCGAACTGACCTCAAAGTAGTTTGCAACAGGGTTCGCCCAAGGGGTTCCCCGAGATAGCTAGAGGATACTGTGAGGGGTTGCGGCGCTCGCGACTCGCAGGGTGGTGTGAAACCACTTGTCCCATCCTGTAGGGTGCCAAAACCTCATGCATATCTGCACGGTTGACGCGCTGAGCTATTTGCGCGAGCTTTGAGGCTGTACGGTATCGCCTACAGGACCGCTGTGCCCACCAAGCGCTGATTGACAATCCGGGACCCTGTTCGCACTGGTCGCCGACCGATGCTCTCCTGCTTCTCAGGCAGGGAAACACGGTCGCAGAACTAGCCATCGCCGTGGCTCGGCGGACCGGATGGGGGAACGGCTGGAGGGAGGGAAGCGCAGGCAAGAAGCGGGCGGCGCTACTGGGAGGTGAACGTCGTCGACGGCCTCTAGGTGACGACTGGATGGTATGATCGGACGTGAGAAGATGCGGGTTTCTCCAGAGCGATGGTGGGAGTACGCCGAGCGGGATCTGGAGACGGCTCAGGTCCTGCTCAGGGCGCAGCGGTGGGATGCAGCATCTCTGTTCGCCCAGCAGGCGGTGGAGAAGGCATTCAAGGGGCCATGCTCGTTCGGAAGGGTGAGGAGTCGCTGCCACGGATCCACGACTTGGTGGTGCTCGCCCGCCGTGCAGGGGCACCGGCGACACTGGAGGGCGACTTGACCGAACTGTCGCGGGTGTACGTGGTGACTCGCTACCCGGACGTGGTGTTGGAGCGTGAGCCGGCCTACGGGATTGATCAGGCGATGGCTGAGCATCATCTTCAGGTGGCCGAGGGGGCACTGGCATGGGTGAGGCAAGAGTGGTCGACGGGGTCGTAGAAGAATTCGTGCGCGGGCTGCGTATGTGGTATCGGCTGTCGGCCCTGATCCTCTTCGGCTCCCGTGCCGAGGGCAGGGCTACTGTGGACAGCGACTACGACTTCGTGGCCGTCTCGCCGGACTTTGCTGGTGTGCCGTTCCTGAAGAGGCTGCCGGACCTCTATGAACTGTGGCACGCTGATGTTGGTGTCGATGTGCTGTGCTATACCCCGGCTGAGTTCGAGGCGTTGCGCTCTGAGCCGACCATCGTGAAGGACGCTGCCGAGCGCGGAGTGGCGCTCCTCTAGGCGGCGCTCAAGCCCGAACATCGTCGGCGCCTGGACCAGACAACAGAGATGAGCTGTCCATCTGCCGCTAGTGGAGTGAGCGTGTTACTCTGAAGAACCAGGGACGTACATGGCAGAGTTATCTACCAATCAGGAGTTGGCACTGATTCAGGAGACCGAGACCTCCGTCTTCCTGGTCCATGAGGGACTCCTGGCTCTCAACCGACTAAGTGGGGCAAATGACTTCTATCACGGGCCCCTGGGGCTTCTTGCCCAGGGGTTTGAGCGGCTGATGAAGGTAGTTATCTGCCTGGGCCGGCTGGAGAGCCAAGGGACGCTTCCCACCCAGAGAGAAATGAAGAAGTACGGCCATAATCTGATCGCTCTCGCCGATGCTATAGTGGACTTCAGTGAACGCACGGGCTATGCGGATTCGCGACCAGCAGCGAGGCCGGATATTGATTTCATGACTAGTGATGGACAGCTCCGGGAATTGCTCGCTGTGCTGACGGATTTTGGGGAGTGGGGAAGGTACTACAACCTCGATACCCTTTTGAATCGCACGGGGCATGGCGCCACTCGGGATGACCCCGCGGCAGCGTTTCAGCGCATCGAAAGCCGCATCCTCCAACACCACCCGGAGTGGATTCCCAAGATGAAGGGGCGCGGGTTCGACGACGCTTACTCCTGCGTCAAGGCCGAATTGACCACTACACTCCAGCGCTTCGCGCGTGTGCTGTCCCGTATGTTCACCCTTGGCCCGTTGGGTGATCGAGGGCGGCGGCTGCAGCCAGTGATCAGAGTGTTTCTCTTCTTGAAAGATGGAGACTTGCACACAGTGCCCCGAAGATGGTTCAACGCATAAGCGTCTGGCTGGTACTTGGCCCGCTGGTGCAATGCGCGACGGGGTCATCCGCCCCGACTTGGGGATAACGGTCTGGATGGAGTCTTTGATCCCTTCGGTGGTTCGGGAACAACGCTCATCGCAGCTGAGAAGGCATCGCGGAGAGCGTATTTGATGGAATGGCATCCGGCCTATTGCGACGTGATCGTGAAGCGCTGGGAGACACTCACAGGTGGCAAGGCAGTCCGCCTTGCCGCCGAAGCGTCGTGAAATCGTGGGTAGAGCCCATGGACAATCTCAACCGCTACCAGAGGGATCTATTCGGGGCGGCCGTATTCAGTCCATCGCTGCCTACCGACTACGAACCCATCCGGCCAGATCATTTTCAGGTGTCTCGAATCTGCCTTGCCAAGGGGAGCGTCGCCACCCCCGAACGCAGGTGGTTCGTCGAACGCATCTGCCGTCTCTACCCCGAGGCACAGGTCGAGGAACGTCTGGATACGCCCCACAATCGTATAGAGCTAGCCCAGCGGGACGCGCTCTCCCTGCACCAGGCAGGGAAGTGCACCCTCGTCTTCGGCGAGCCTAGGACGGCGGTGCGTTTCAGCCAGGAGGAGGGAAACGCCTGCCCGAACTACTGGCACTTCTCTCCGTATGGGTTCTGTCCCTACGGCTGCAAGTACTGCTACTTGACCGGAACGCCGGGCGTCAGGTTCTCTCCCTCCGTCAAGGTATACGTTAACCTTCCTGAGATGTTGTCTGAGATCGACCGAGTCGCTAGACGCCAGCGAACGCCAACCGCCTTCTACCTGGGAAAGCTCCAGGATGCTCTGGCTCTGGACCCCTTGACGGCTTACTCTACAACTCTGGTGCCTTTCTTTGCCGAGCACCCCTGGGCGCGTCTTATGCTCCTCACGAAGAGCGCTCACGTTGATCGGCTGCTGGATCTGGAGCATCGGGGGCACACCATCCTTTCCTGGAGCGTCAACCCGCCAGAGGTGTCTGCGATCTTTGAGGAGAACGTCCCAAGCATCGATGAGCGCCTCGAGGCCATGCGCCGCGTTGCCGAACGGGGCTACCCCGTGCGCGCCGTCATGATGCCCATCATACCCATCGACGGGTGGCAAGACGCTTACACGGCGTTCACCGAGCGCTTGATAGAATCCGTACCCATCCAACGCCTCACCCTTGGTGGCATCTGCATCTACCGGGGCGCCCGAGAGCTCATGGAGAGGAAGATGGGAAAAGAGAATGCGGTCTCTGCCCATATCGACAGGAGCTCCCAGACCGCCGGAGATGGGAGGGCGCGCTATCCCCGCAGCCTGCGAAGCGCAGCTTACTCGCTGCTCATCCAGACTGCGCGCCGACTCCGGCCGGACCTGGAGCTCGCCCTTTGTCTGGAGGAGGAAGCTCTCTGGGAGAGCACTGGGCTTTCGGGAAGCCTGGGGCGCTGCAACTGCGTGCTGTAGAGAACAACCATGACTGAAGACGTCTATGCCCAGAAGCTCGCCTGGCTCAAGCGGAATGAGAGGCCTGAGGCAGTACTCGTTGTCGCGGACGATCCTGAGTGCACGAAGATCGTCGTGGCCTGGACCAGCCTTGATGTGCGACCGGTTGATAAGCAAAAGCGTCCCCCGGGTGAATCGGAACGCGAGATATGGGACTGGCTGTGGGCCAATGCCCGCTATTCCCTCGAGGACCTGGCCGAGAGGAGTGACCTAACCGCCCGGCTCGTCGAACGCAAGCTAAAACCCCTTATCGGCAATCGTGTGCTCTACCCTGACGGTACAGTGAACTCGTTCGTACAGCGCTACCTTCGGGAGCGGGTGCTCAAGTTGTTCGACGCGAAACCGAGAAAGTCGGCGAAAGGCACCTGACATCCCTTCGAGGGACGCATGGGGGTCGCTCGATTACCGATGGGGCAGGGTCAGGACCTGCCGCCAGTTTCGGCGAGGGCTCTTATCCACCCCGATCTCCCCCCGGTTTCACCCCGATTTTCGAATCTAGGGGGTTAACAATTAGCCCTGTTTTGAGGGGTGATCTTGTTCCTTCCAAGCAGTAGCTCATGCCCCGACCTGTCGGGGCACCACCGCTGAATGAAAACGGTTTGCTGGCTGCAGGCGTGAGCGGCCAAAGTGTTGTGGTGGCACATCTCCCTTCCAAGGAGAGAGCGCGGGTTCGATTCCCGCTGGCCGCTCCAGCCACCCTCTTGATAGCACTCCATTGACCGCGAGGTTGGATCTGGTACATTGGCGGCCAGATGGTCGGTCGGAGGTCGGCGACCGCCTGGTGCCGCGAGTCCGACAAGCAGTATGACCGAGGTGCCCCGGGGCACCGTCTGTCGCCCCGCCTGAGGCGGGAGCACGCGTAGCAGATTCCTTGCTAACGGGGCACCCGCCGGCCGTCCGCCCTATTTTCGTAGCAGGTTGTCGCGGGTTCGATCCCCGTCTCCCGCTCCAGCCCGCATCAGACGTCACAACACATGCGTAGCGAGGCCCGCCGAAAGGCGGTCTCCTGCTTTTCAGGCAGGTGGTCAGGGCTCGCTTCGTCTACTGCCATGCCGTCTCGCATACCCCTGGCACAGCTCACTCACCTGCAGCTCGCCTGCCACCTGGAGCGTCTTTCGCTTTGCCTCCGGACCATCGGGCATGGTGCAGAGCGACCTGGCGAGCCGTCTTTCAAGCCTATTATCGGAAGCTGGAGGAGGCTATGCTCATCCCATCACGATGATGAATTACCCAATGGCGTTGGCCAGCAGCAGGACGGTTCCGTTATTCGATTGCCTGTCTGCCCTTGCATCTGCCCTAGGCTGCGGCCAGCTGCGCCTACCTGATCCGCCGGGCTATGCTCTCGACCGCGAAAGTTATTCCAAATCCTCCCGATTGAGATATTGAAATCTTCAGTCTTTTGGTGTAACGTAGGTCAAGTAGTTGGGCGGTTAGAAAGCTTCTCCCTTAGCCCTTTTCTCCTGGGCCTTCAATGGGGTTTGGCAACACGCTTAGTTATATCTTTGGTGACCCTGGAGAAAATCTCCTAGCCAACCTTTGAACTAAGGCCACCTCGCTGGCGGTGGCAGTATTTGGTGGTAGCTTCGCTCCGAGCGAGGAGTGCGGTTGTTGTCAACCGTTCGTACAGATGCAGCAATGAGGATCCTGCAGATCGCACCGCTGGCGGAGAGGGTGCCGCCAATCCGTTATGGCGGCACTGAGGCGGTGGTGGGCCTGCTCGCTGATGGTCTGGTGCGGGCGGGCCACGACGTTGTCCTGTGGGCTTCCGGCGACTCCCTCACTCTGGCCGAGTTGCGATCGGTTTACCTCCACGGCCTGCGGCTGGATCCGGCCGTGGCTGACCCGCATCCCTACGAGTGGGTGCATGTGGTTGAGGCGATCAAGGACGCCCAGGGGTTCGATATCATCCACAATCATGGAGGCGAGCAGGTGATGGCCCTGGCCGGCCTGACCGATGTACCCATGCTAACCACCATGCACTGCCTGATCGAGCCGGACTCGAAATTCGTCTGGGAGCGCTACCGAGGCTTCTTCAACACCGTCAGCCAAGCGGAGCGAGCGACCATTCCTCCCCTGGAAGGCCCACGCTTCGCCGGAGTCGTCTACAACGCGGTGGAGGTGGCAAGCTTTCCCTTCCGCGCTGACAAGGAAGACTACCTGTTGTTCATCGGGCAGATAGCATCGGCAAAGGGTCCGCACCTGGCCGTCGAGGTAGCCAGAAGGCTTGGCATGCGGCTGGTCATTGCTGGCAAGATCGACCCCCATAATAGGCAGTACTTTGCAGAGACGATCGAACCGTACGTCGACGGAAAGCAGATTCAGTTTCTTGGCGAGGTCGGCTATGAGAAGCGGGAGCTGTACGCAACTGCCCGCTGCCTGCTTGTGCCCATCTGCTGGGATGAGCCCTTCGGCCTGGTCATGCCCGAGGCAATGGCCTGTGGCACGCCGGTAATCGCCTTCAATTGTGGCTCCGCTCCTGAGCTAGTAGTGGACGGGGAGACTGGCTACATAGTCCGCAACGTGGATGAGATGGTCGAGGCTGTAGGCCGCCTCGACCGCCTCGACCCCTACCGCTGCCGTCGGCACGTAGAGGAGGACTTCGACGCCCCGATCATGGTCCAGCGCTACCTGGAGATTTACCGGCGCATCCTTGCCTGGGAGACTTCCCAGGTCGAGGCTAGGCCCGTGCCTGTCGTTCCCTCTCAGGGTATGAGAGTAGCCTAGAAAGACAATATGACCTGCGAAGTCGGCCTATGTAAGTAGGGTCGTCTGTGATGGTAGTAACTCATCACGACCGGCAATTGGAGGAGACGATCATCAGCACCTTCAACCAGGCCCACCTGGAAGACGTGGAGGCGCTGAGGGTGCTGGTAGTTGGAGGCGTGGTCTACATTGATGGTTGCGTCGGCAACTACCGGGCGAAGAAGACCATCACCCGCCTAGTTGCCTCTGCGCCCGGCCTGCGCAAGGTGGTCAACCGCTCGCGGGTGGTGCCGGCCGCCCTTGTCCACGATGAGGCCCTCGCTGAGAGAGTGCGCCACTGCATCCAAAGCCATCCCTTGCTCAGAAGTGGCCCCATCTCTGTGCGCTGTAGAGAGGGCGTCATCGAGCTATCGGGGACGGTGGACCGTCCCTCCCTGCGCTTGCACGCCGAAGATGCCGTTTGGTCTGTGACTGGTATCCGTCAGGTGCTCAACAGGCTGGAGGTGTCCCACGCCGGCGTCCCTGAGGAACGAGACATAGGCCAGCAGCTTGAGCAGCATCTCCAGTGCTGCCTTGGCGTGGCGCCCTGGCAGATCAGCGTCGAGGTGGACAGGGGGATAGCGCACCTACGGGGCAGGGTACCCTCCCAGCCTCTCTGCCAGTTCGCCGAGGACCTGGTGCGCTGGCATCCCCACATACGCGACGTCGTCAACCGTCTTATCGCCGAAGAGCCCTCTTCCCACGACCATCAGCTCACTGCATCGTGAAGTTTCTCTGCCAGCCACTGCTTGCCTTTGCACGCTACCAATGCTAGCCTTTCCTCCATGACCGCATCCCCAACCTCCCCCAATCCCAGGGCGAGAAAGAAAGGGCTCCTCCCCGAGAGTGAGCCCATGCTTATTCGGCACATACGCGATGCCCTGGTGATCAGGGAACAGGACATCTTTCTCCTCACCAATACCTTCGGCAACGTCCCGCCCGATAATCCCAGTGGCTTCGGCCTTTACCATCTGGACACTCGCCACCTGTCTGTCTACGATTTCTCCTTCGCCGACGCCCGGCCGGTAGTTCTGCTCTCCACCGCTGAACTGGGCTTTAGTGAGGAGCAGACCCTCACTAACCCCGCCATGCCCTCCCTAGAGGGCCGAATCCTCCCCCCTGGCAGCGTAGAGGCGCGGCGGCAACGAGTAGTGGGAGGCGCACTGGAGGAAACCCTGTGTGTCACCAACTACAACATCTTCCCGATCGAGATCGACGTGGTGTACACGCTGGACGCCGACTTCGCCGACATCTTCGAGGTGCGCGGGAGTAAGAGAGAGAAGCGGGGCCAGATCCTGCCGCCCCGCATGGAAGACGGCACAATGGTCTTCGCCTACGATGGCCTGGACGGTCGCAGAAGGGAGACAAGGGTCAGCTTCTCCCAACCACCTTTTTCCACCAAAGAGGGGCGAGTGACCTTCCGCCTCTCCCTGGGCCATCGCGAGAGCGAAACCATCCGCTTGCTGGTGGCCGCTGATGGACGATCGAAGGCCGCTCGCGGCACGGAGCGTTTGGTGACCATGTCCTCGCGCTACCGCGAGTGGATGGAGAGCGGCGCTCAGGTGGTCACCAGCAATGAGTTCTTCAATGCCGTTCTGGAACGCTCCTTCACCGACCTTCGCATGCTCTGGAACCAGCGCGGCGATGGCGGCTACCTGGCGGCGGGTACGCCCTGGTACGACACCTTCTTCGGGCGAGACAGCGCCATCGTGTCCATGCAAATGCTGGCCTACAAGCCAGAGATCGCCCGCCATTCCCTGAAGATGCTGGCCCGCTGGCAGGGCAAGAAGGTCAACCCCTGGCGGGACGAAGAGCCAGGCAAGATCCTCCACGAGTGGCGTCAGGATGAGATGACGGCCACCGGCGAGCTGCCCTTCTCCCCCTACTATGGCAGCATCGACTCCACCCCCCTCTTCCTCCTGCTCGCCGGCGAATACTACGCTTGGACGGCCGACCTGGAGCTGCTGCGGGAGCTGGAGCCTAACTTGCGGGCAGCCCTCCACTGGGTCGATGTCCTGGCTGACATCGACGGTGATGGCTATCTAGAGTATGAAGCGCGTTCAGCTACCGGCCTGCTCAACCAGGGCTGGAAGGACTCGCCGGACGGGATCATCAACGCAGATGGTACCCTCGCCAAGCCGCCCATCGCTCTGGTGGAGGTCCAGGGCTATGTCTACGCCGCCAAGAAGAAGCTGGCCCCTGTCTTCGCCGCTCTGGGAGACGAGGAGCTAGCCCAACGGTTGAGGCGTGAGGCGGCCGAGCTTAAGCGGCGCTTCAACCGCGACTTCTGGCTGGAGGAGAGCAACTTCTTTGCCCTGGCCCTGGACGGCGACAACCATCAGGTGGCCGCCATCACCTCCAACCCGGGACAGGCCCTCTGGGCGGGGATCGTCCAGCGGCGCCTGGCATCGGCGGTTGCCGATGTCCTGATGCGCAACGACATGTTCAGCGGCTGGGGCATCCGCACTCTCAGTGCCGCTTCCAACCGCTTCAACCCATTGGGCTACCATCTGGGCACCATCTGGCCGCACGACAACTCCATCATCGCCATGGGCTTCAAGAAATACAGGTTCGAGGACGAGTTGAACGAGGTGGCCACCGCCCTCTTCGACGCCGCCCGATCCTTCCCCTACTACCGCCTGCCGGAACTATACGCTGGCAGCGCTCGCTCCATCCAGCACACGCCCGTCCCGTATCCCGTCGCCTGCCGACCCCAGGCCTGGGCCGCTGGCTCCTTCCCCCTCATCGTTCAGGCCATGCTCGGCCTGGCTCCCAACGCCCCTGAGGACGAACTGCTCATCGTGCGGCCACGCCTGCCCTACTGGCTGGACAACGTTCAGGTGAGGAACTTGCAAGTGGGCCAGGGCAGCGCCGACCTCCTGTTTTCCCGCCGCGGCGTCCGTACGCGGTTAGAGATTCTAGCTGTTCGCGGTCGCCTCAGGGTATCCGTCGTGCCTGCGTGGCCCCTGTGAGCTGGCTCTCCCTTTGGGTCAGACGAGCCGAACCCGACCTAACCCTCACCTTCACCCGCGCAGCAGACGGAGGAGGAAACGCCGGTTGGCGGTCGTTTCCCAAACGGAGTCCCTGAGGACGCGTCGATAGAGTCCCGCCGTGGGGATTGAGCGGACGAACTCCACGACCTTGGCGGCGATAACCTCCGGCCGCTCCTTGAGGGACACGAAGAGGGCATTGCCTTTGCCCGCCACTTCCTGAAATACCTCGATATCGGAGCAGATAGCTGGCAGCCTCAGGAGGCCAGCCTCCAGCAGGGGGAGGGAAGCGCCTTCGTAGCGGCTGGGAAGGAAGACGGCGTCCACAAGGGTATAGACGTCTCGTACCACCTCCCGCGAGCGGGTCAGGGGCGTGCCATCGGGAGAGGTCATCGTGCTCAGGAAGATAACGTCTCTGGCCACGCCCCGCTCTTTGGCCCTTCGCCGTAGGCCCTCAAGCTGAGCGATAGCCTCAGGGGCATGGGGGTCGGGAGCACCGGTGACCAGCAGCTTGACCTTTCCCACCAGCTTCTTGAGTTCAGGGAGAATGTCGATGCCCAGGTCGATGTTCTTGGTGCGCGACACGCGGGTGGGGGTGAAGAGCACGAGTTCTTGGTCCCACAAACGCAGCTCTTGGTGCAGCCAGTGACCGGTCTCCGACAGGGCAAGCCAGAAGGGCAGATCCACGGGGTTGGGAACCACTGTGATGCGAGAGGTGGCAACGCCGAACAGTTTGGCCAGGTTCTTGCGCCGGAAATCGCTGATGGCTACATAGGTCACGCCGGGCACGGGCCTTCGAAGGACATCCCAGGGGTAGCCGTAGTGAGGGATAGTGCAGTCGGGATCGAGATAGGTAGCGTCGTGAGTCCAGGCGAGGTAGTGGCTCGTCTTCTCGGCGGCCAGCTCAGCCAGGGCGGCGGTAGCAGCAAGATTGAGGTGCATGGTGAGAAGGTTGTGGACGATGCAAGATTGAGCGTCGGCGAGGAGGGGTCGCAGCTTCTCCCTGATCCTGTCCTTGAGAGCGGAGAACTCGTCCGGTACCTGGCCCTCTCTGAGCTGCAGTTCCATCTTGGCGTAAGGTGGATACTCGGAGGAGAGCTCGGGAAGAATAGCGGCCCTGATACCGCCCATCTGGTTCCCGCGACCGGCCACGATGGTCACCTCGAATCCCTCCCGCGCCAGGAACCGGGCCTGCACGTCCATCACGATCTCTACCCCGCCTATGACCGGGGGGCAACTGTAGTGAACGATAGCGGCTTTCATCGGCCAACCTCTGGGACCTATAACCTAGCCTGGCTGAACGCGAGTTATCAGTGTGTATTCTAGAGCCTAGGGCGGCTAGGTCAACCCGTGCTCGCCGATGCAGAAGGGGCTCAAGCCGCAGACTATTTGGGGCACGTTGAAGGAGATTTCGGGCCTCCCTGGTGCTGGCTGCAGGAGTGAGCGGCCAAAGTGTTGTGGTGGCACATCTCCCTTCCAAGGAGAGAGCGCGGGTTCGATTCCCGCTGGCCGCTCCAGCCACCTTCTTGATGTCTTCCTGCAACCGGCCGTCCGCCCTATTTTCGTAGCAGGAGGTCGCGGGTTCGAGTGGCGTCACCCGCTCCAAAGGTTGTTAGACGTCACAACGCATGCGTAGTGAGGGCCGCCCCCGGGCGGTCTCCTGCTTTTCGGGCAGGTCGTCGGGGCTGGCTCATCGGAAGGAACCGAGACTCTTGATCCGGGAGTCGTCGGTTCGAATCCCACCCGGCCCTCCAGGGCCTCGATCCAGTTCGCCAGCCGCGACCACTTCGGCAAGATAGTGGTAGTGCCGGCTTAATCTGCTCACCTTCCGCTATCTGGACGGGAAGCCTATCCTTGAATCGGGCGGGTGCGTGCCGCACGAGTACCCCTGTCGGTTTAACCCGCCGTCGCAGTTGCAGGCGTCGCCCGCGCCATCGTCGCGGTTCGGGCCTTGGGCGTTTGCGGCGGCTATGCAATGGTATAATCGTGCCACGGCAGCCTTGGTACGATGGCAGCGGATGAGGGAGAGCCCGCCCTCAGGACAGGGATCGTTGAGTAGGGACTTTTGGAGAAAGATGAGTCGCGTTGTCTTCGATCATGTGACCAAGCGCTTCGGGGACGTAGTGGCGGTAGCAGACCTCTTCCTGGAGGTGCACGACAAGGAGTTCCTCGTCCTTCTGGGGCCTTCCGGCTGCGGCAAGTCCACTGCCCTGCGACTGGTGGCCGGCCTAGAGCAACCGGCCGAGGGCGACATCATCATCGGCGACCGCATCGTCAACAACGTGGAGGCGAAGAACCGAAACGTAGCGATGGTATTCCAGAACTATGCCCTATTCCCCCACATGTCCGTGTACGACAACATGGCCTTTGGCTTGCGAATGCGGCACATCCCCAGGCGAGAGCGTCACCAGAAGGTGCTGGACGCCGCCCACATGCTTGGCTTGCAGGGTCTGCTGCGGCGAAGGCCAGGAGAACTGTCGGGTGGCCAGCGCCAGCGGGTCGCCCTGGGCCGGGCCATCGTGCGCAACCCTTCGGTCTTTCTCATGGATGAGCCCCTATCCAACCTTGACGCCAAGCTACGCGTCCAGACGCGCCGTGAGCTCATCAAGCTCCACCGCCATCTGGAGACGACGGTCATCTTTGTGACCCACGATCAGGTGGAGGCCATGACGATGGGGGCGCGCATAGCCATCATCCATGAAGGTGCCCTTCAGCAGGTCGGCGACCCTCAGGAGGTCTACCAGCACCCCGCTAACCTGTTTGTGGCCTCCTTCATCGGCAGCCCGGCCATGAACTTCTTCCACAGCGAGCTCCGATTGCACGATGGCCAGCTAATGGCTCAGAGCGGCGGTGCCCGCTTCCCTCTGGGTGAGGAGCAAGCTCGAGCGTTGGCTGCTCTAGAAGGGGGCAAGGCCATCGTTGGTGTGCGCCCTGAGCACATCCTGTTGGACTGGGAGGCAGAAGAGGGTCCCGAGGCCGGCCTCGATGTGGTCGTCGATACGGTGGAGTCTATGGGGCACGAACAGCACGTCACCTTCTCCGCTGGCGATACCACCGTCGTAGCTCGTCTCGATGCGGGGCGAAGCCTGCGAGAGGGCGAGAGACTCCGACTGAGGATTGACCGAGCGCATATGCACTTCTTCGACCCAGACAGCGGCCAGCGCATAGAGTGAGAACAGGTTAGGCCCGAGCACAAACTCTGCCCGTGGACGCAACGGATGCCACCGCGAACCAACGCTTGCCACTGATAGCCGTGGCACGACGCCAGCTGCAGCGGCTGAGAGGTGTCAACCGCCTGGGGTTCGCCCTCATCTTCCTCATACCCTCGTTGGTCATCTTTGGCGCCTTCGTCTTCTACCCTCTGCTGAAGGCGGTCTACCTCGGCTTTTACGAGACCGACAACTTCGGAAACCAAGGCGACTTCGTTGGGCTGGACCAGTATCGCACCGTCCTGACGTCAGAGTCCTTCCGCCACAGCCTGTGGATCACCTTTCTCTTCGCCCTGTACACGGTGCCGCCGGGCATTCTGCTGGGTCTGGCCCTGGCTCTGCTGGCCAACCAGAAGCTGCCGGGGATATCGATCTTCCGTCTCATGTTCTCCTCGACGGTGGCCACGTCGGTAGCGGTGGCCTCATTGATGTGGCTTACCCTGCTCAACCCCAACGTTGGCCTGCTGACCTACTTCTTGGTCGAGGCGGGTCTGCCCAGGCTTGACTTACTCAATGACCCCGATTGGGCTCTGCCCGCCGTGTCGGCGACCACCGTGTGGATGAGTCTGGGTCTGGCCTTCATCGTGATCCTGGCGGGCCTGCAGACGATTCCCGACGAGCTCTATGAGAGCGCGCGTGTCGAAGGGGCCAGCGGCTGGCGGCTTTTCTGGCACGTGACGCTGCCCATGCTTTCGCCAACGCTTTTCTTCGTGTCGGTCGTGGGCACTATCTTCGCTTTCCAGTCCTTCGGCCAGATCCATATCCTGACCCGCGGTGGCCCCTTGGACGCCACTGAAGTTATCGTCTACTCCATCTGGGAGGACGCCTTCGGGAAGGGCACCCCCGCCTACGGGGTAGCCTCGGTGCAGGCCGTCGCGCTCTTCGTGCTGGTGCTGGGCCTGACCGTGTTCCAGATTCGCTTCCTGGAGCGACGAGTGTTCTATCAGTAGGCCATGAGCGTGGACGTAGCAACGACTGCAAAGAGACGGGGGGTCGAGCGCTATCGGCGCTGGGCGGGCTACGCTTTGCGCTATGCCGTCCTGATAGTGGTGGGGGGCATAGTCGTCTTTCCCATCTACATGACGGTGGTCAACAGCCTGCTATCGTCAACGACCATCATCGCCTGGCCGCCCGAGCTGTTCCCCTTCGATCCGCAGTGGGGCAACTTCAAAAAGGCGCTGGATGAAGTGCCTCTCATGAGGTACATGTTGAACAGCCTTATCATGGCCGGCGTCATCGTTATCGGCCAACTGGTTACCTCCGCCCTTGCCGCCTACGCTTTTGCCTTCCTTCGCTTCCCCGGCCGAACCTTCCTTTTCATCCTTTTCCTCTCCACCCTCATGGTACCCTGGGAGGTCTCCATCGTTCCCAATTTCCAGACCATTCAGAGGCTGGGCTGGCTGGATTCCTACCAGGCGTTGACCGTCCCCTTCCTGGCCACCGGCCTGGGGACATTCCTGTTGCGGCAGCATTTCCTCACCATCCCTCAGGAACTCCGGGACGCCGCTGCCATCGACGGCTACGGCCACATTCGCTTCCTCATTTTCGTGGTGCTGCCGCTTTCGCGGGCGATACTAGCCGCGCTGGCGGTGTTTGGCTTCCTCCAGGCCTGGAACCAGTACCTGTGGCCGCTGCTGGTGACCAACGAGGACAACATGCGCACGGTGCAGATCGGTCTGGCTGCTCTGCGCGGCCGCGAGGTCGACACGTTCAATATAACCATGGCAGCGACAGTCATCTCGGCGCTGCCAATACTGATTATGCTCGTCCTGTTCCAGCGCCAGTTGGTGAGGGGCCTCACCGCTGGTGCTCTCAAAGGCTAGGGGGAGGGATAGCCATGAAGAAGGCTCTGATCTTCTTAGTGCTGCTCATTGTTGCAGCAAGCGTGGCCGCCTGCGGTGGCGAGGAGGAAGGAGAGCCGGTAGACGGAGACGGTGCGACACCAGCGGCGGGGCTGGTGGAGATCACCTTCTGGCACTCCGAGGTCGCCAGCAACCTAGACACCATCCAGCGACTGGCGCGCCGCTTCAACTCCGAGCAGGACGAGGTTAAGGTCAAGATGGCCTTCCAGGGAAACGATGAGGAAACGATGCTCAAGTTCATGGCCTCTCTGGGCTCGGGGGACGTGCCAGCCATCATCTACCTGGCCGAGGTCGACGCCCAGAGAGTGATGGATAGCGGGGCGGCAACGCCGGTGCAGGACTTCATCGACCGTGAGGACTATGACCTTTCCGACTTCGATGAGAAGTCCATACAGTACTACACCGTGGACGGCCAGCTCCACGGGATGCCCTTCGCTATTGCCGTCCCCTTGCTGTACTACAACAAGCTGGATTTCAGCGAGGTGGGGCTCGATCCCGAGCAGCCACCCAGCGATCTAGAGGAGTTGCGAGAAGCTTCCCAGAAGCTGGTGGAGCGGGACAGCCACGGCAACATCCTCCGCGCTGGTATCGCCCTTGACATCGATCCCTGGTACTTCGAACTGACCCTGGCGGAGCACGGCGACTTCTATGTGAACAACAGCAACGGCCGCGATGGACGAGCCACCGAGGTTCTCTTCGACGGCCCAACAGGGCAGGCTTTCTTCCGTTGGTGGCACGAGATGATTGAGGAAGGGTTAGCTACCAACGTTGGTCGCAACCCCGGCGGCGACGCTGCTCTCCTGACGATGGGAGTCGGCCGGGCCGCCATGAGTTTCGCCAGCTCACAAGCTCTGCGTTCGGTGGTGGACGTTCTGGAGCGCGGGAACATGGACGTGGAGCTGGGGGTGGGCGCTCAGCCCGGCATTTCTGGCGGCACAGGCCTGCCGGGGGTGTACAGCCGGGGCCTCTGGATCCTGAAGGGACGCCCCGAGGCGGAGCAGGAGGCAGCCTGGAAGTTCATCAAGTGGCTTCTGGAACCGGAACAGCAGGCCGAATGGTACGCTGGCACCGGCCTCCTGCCAGTGCGAATCTCCGCCTACGACCTGCCAGCGGCCCAGAGCGTCATGGTAGAGTACCCACACTTCCGCGTCCCCGTCGAGCTCGTCTTGGAGACGCCGTCGACGCCAGAGTCCCTCGGTCCACTCCTCGGCCCGATCAGGGACGTGCGAGAGGTTGTGGCCACCGCTATCGAGGAGACGGTGGTGGGCTCCAGAGACCCCATCGAGGCCCTCGATGATGCGGCGGCCAAAGCCAATGACATCATACAGAACTACAACCGCCGCCTGGGTGAGTAGCGAGCCACCAGCCCGTGAATGCCGCGGCACGCAAGCGCCCTGATCGCGCCCTCGCCCGCAGCTTCGCCCGTCGCTTTGCCAGGGAGCCCCAAGGTCTGGCCAAAGCACCGGGGCGGGTGAACCTCATCGGTGAGCACACCGACTATAACGAGGGCTTCGTACTGCCCGTGGCCATCGACCGCACGGTGCTCGCCGCCTTCGCTGCTCGTTCGGACGGGCAGGTGCGGGTGTACTCCCTGGAGTTCGACGAAGAGGATAGCTTTGCTCTGGACGATATCGAGCGCCTGAAGGGGGACGTATGGAGCAACTACGTGCGGGGCGTGGCCACTGTGCTCCAGGAGGCGGGATATGGCCTGACAGGCCTGGACATGGCCGTCCAGGGGGACGTGCCGATCGGGTCCGGCCTGGCCTCCTCGGCGGCTCTCGAGGTGGCTGTGCTGGGGGCTTTCCAGCGCGCCGCCGCACTGGCCATAGACCCCCGAGACCAGGCTCTGCTGGCCCAGCGAGCGGAGAACGAATTCGTGGGGGTCAGTTGCGGCATCATGGATCAGATGGCGGCGGTCATGGGCCGTCGCGATCATGCTCTCCTCATCGACTGCCGCAGCCTGGAAACGGAGGCCGTGCCCCTGAACCTGGCCGCCCACGGCCTGAAGATCGTGGTGGCCCACACTGGGGTAAGGCGGGCGCTGAGCGATTCCGCCTATAACCAGCGCCGGCAGGAGTGCTCTCGAGCCGTTCAGGTGCTGGCGCAGGTCATTGCCGCCAGACCGGTGGTGCTACGTGACATAACCTCTAAGGACTTGTCTGCTCATCAAGGTAACCTGCCAGACCCGTTGGCTCAACGAGCCAGGCATGTGGTAGGCGAGAACGAGCGGGTGCTGAAGAGCGTGGAGGCCCTGCGGCAGGGCGACCTGCTCAGCTTCGGCGAGCTCCTCCACGCCTCTCACCAGAGCCTGAGCCGCGATTACGAGGTCAGCTCGCCCGAGCTGGATCTGATGGTACAGTTGGCCTGTCGCCTAGAGGGAGTCGTGGGGGCCCGCATGACCGGCGCTGGTTTCGGTGGCTGCACGGTGAACCTGGTGCGCCAGGAGGCCATCGATATCTTTCGAGGGCAAGTGATCGAGGTCTATCGGAGCCGCACGGGCCTGCCCGCCGAGATGCATGTGTGCGAGGCCGTCGACGGCCTGCGAATCATTGCAGGAGCGGATGCCTGAGCAAGTCGTAGTCCGCAAGACTAGATATGGCCTACTGATAGCCAATCGCTGGCTGGAGGTGCGCTGTCGCCTCGACCAGGGCAGGCTGGCCTTCAGAGATCGTTCCGCTGGCCGCACGGTCATCCGTCGTGCCTACGCAGCCGTGCAGCTGGTGGGCGGCGATGTCGTCAGCACCCTGGATAGCGGTTTCAGAGAGGACTACGACGTCCAGCGGCTCAGCGACGTCCACGGCCAGGGCACCACCATCTGCCTGTCTACCCTTCCCGCCCAGCATCGCCCCGGGCTTCGCCTGTTTCTGAGCCTGTACGATACCCAACCCTTCGCCATCATGCGACTGGAGGTGGTCAACGGCACCTCGCAGCCTATAGGCGTGGAAAGCTTCCGGGTGCTGGCCACGCCGACTGCTGGTCGCGGCTGCCTTGGTCTGGGCCGCTCCTACCGCCGCTGGCGGTTCTACAAGCACGGCTGGCAGTCCTGGAGCCCCACGCTGACCCTGAGCTGCGCCCAGGATGACCTGCCGGCGCCCCCGCCGATTGTGGGGCCGTCCTCCGTCGCCGTTCACAAGGGGTGCTTCACCAGCGAGCTCGTGGGCCTGGTGGCTGACCCGACGACCGGCGCTTCACTCCTGGCCGGCTTCGTCACCGCCGCCGATCAGCTCTCCCAGATCCGCCTGGATCTGCCTGACCGCAGGCAGGCGTCCCGCACCCTGTCCGCCATATCCTACGCCGATGGCATCACCGTCACGCCTGGGCAGGGCCTGCTGTCGGAGAAGCTGCTGGTCGACCTGACGGAGTCGCCTCTGGACGCCCTGGCTCGCTACGGTGATGCTCTGGGCCGCCAGATGGGGGCCCTGGGCTGGCAGCACGTGCCCAGCGGCTGGTGCTCCTGGTACTACTACTTCGGCGGCGTGAGCGAAGGGGCGGTGCTGGAGAATCTGGAGTTCCTCGACACTCATCGTGACGAGCTGCCCCTGGACTACATCCAGGTTGACGATGGCTACCAGGCGGACATAGGCGACTGGACGACCATCAACGACAAGTTCCCCCACGGCCTGGCTTGGCTGGCTGAACGTATTCACGACAAGAGGTTCAAGGCTGGCCTTTGGCTGGCTCCCTTCCTGGTCGCATCGACCTCCGCTCTCTACCGCGAGCATCCGGAGTGGATGGTGCGCGATGGCGACGGCAGGCCGGTGGTGGCCATCCGCAACTGGGGCAAGGAGTGCTATGCCCTGGACTGCACCCATCCCGGCGCTCAGGCTTGGCTGGGCCATCTAGCCAAGACGCTGGTAGGCCAATGCCGCTTCGACTATCTGAAGCTGGACTTCATCTACGCTGGCGCTGTGGAGGGCAGGCGCTATGACCGCCAGGCCACCCGCGCTCAGGCCTACCGGCGGGGCCTGGAAGCCATCCGACGGGGGGCCAGCGACGCCTTCATCCTGGGCTGCGGTGCTCCCCTCGGCCCGTCCGTGGGCCTGGTCAACGCCCAGCGCATCGGGCCCGACGTAGCGCCCTACTGGCGGCTACCGAGCGACTTGGCTCTCCCGGCAGCGACCGTCCTCAATCGGCAACCCATTGAGTCGCTGCCGGCCTGCGAAAACGCCATCCGCAACGTCATCACCCGCTTCTGGACGCACGGTCGGCTCTGGCCCAACGACCCCGACTGTCTGCTCGTTCGGGACAGCGAGACCGCCCTCTCCCTCGCTGAGGTGCACTCTCTGGCCACCGCTATCGCCCTCAGCGGCGGAATGGTTGTCCTCAGCGACGCCATGCCTAAGCTGCCGCCCGAGCGGCGGCACATCGCCAGCCTCCTCCTGCCACCCTATGGCCAGTCAGCGGTTCCCCTGGACCTGTTCGAGCGCTCGCTCCCCCGCTTCCTTCGGCTCGCCATCGAGCGTCCCTTCCAGCGGTGGTGGCTCCTGGGCGTGTTCCAGTGGGAGGACGAGCCCAGCGAGGTGACGGTCCCTCTGCCCGCCGAACCCGTCCACGTCTTCGATCTGTGGCAGGGTTGCTACTTCAGTGTGCATCAGGATGAGATTCGCTTCTCGGCCATGCCGCCCCACTCAGCCAAGCTCCTCTCCCTGCGGCCGGTTATCAACCACCCACAGGTAATATCGACCACATTCCATTTCAGCCAGGGCGCAGTTGAGATCGAGGACTCCCGCTTTGACGCCGCTGAGCGGGCTCTGACAGTGCGACTGACGCCGCCCGCCAAGAAGCAGGGCGAGGTGATCATCCACGTGCCGCCGCCCTACAGGGAGTGCGGGCTGGAGAGCGATGCGCCCGGAGCGATCATGACTCGCCGCGCCGACGGCCTGCTATCGGTGCGCCTGACCCTTCCTCAGCCGGCGCTGTTCACCGTCTTTTTCGAGAGCTAAACCTGCACCGCCACCATCGGGGGATGTCGGCAACAGCAGCCGCGGTCAGTTTGGCCTAAGGGTGCGCGACCAGTATTATTGAGCGCGACTGAGAGTATGGAGCGGTCGACTTCTGCGCTGATACGGGCAGTGCCCTTCTTCTACGGCTGGTGGGTGGTCATCGCCGCGGGCACCATCATACTCATCGCCAGTATCGCGCCGCTATACCTTTTCAGCACCCTAATCGATCCCCTGGAAGACGAGTTTGGCTGGTCGCGAGCGGCTATCGGCGCCGGCCCCTCCATCGCCGCAGTCATGGCAGGACTGACTATGCCTGTCGCTGGCTATCTGGTGGACCGTGTCGGTGCCCGCCGTCTGCTGGTGGCGGGCGTGACCCTAGTGGGTGGTGGCTTTCTGGTCATGAGCCAGATTCAGGCGCTGTGGCAATTCTACATCTCCGCGTCGATTATCGCCGTCGGCATGAGCCTGGCCGGCCTGCCCGTGTGCACAGTAGCCATCGCTCACTGGTTTGAGAAGAGGCGGGGACGCGCTCTGGGCATCGTGTGCGCCGGCGAGGGGGCAAGCGGAATCATGGTGCTGGTAGCGGCCTTGTTGATAGCTGTCTTCGAGTGGCGCACTGGCCTAGTGATCCTGAGCATCGGCCAGTTGGCTATCTGCATTCCTCTGGCCTTGACGGTGCGCAACCGGCCGGAGGAGATGGGCCTTCTGCCCGATGGTGAGCCTCCAGCCCCAGGTGAGCCCTCGACAGGCCTGCCGCCGGAGGCGGCGGAAGGACCAAAAAGTCCAGGCAGCGGCATGAGACAGCCGGAGGGGCTCACCATAGGCCAAGCGCTGCGCACGCGCTCTTTCTGGCTGCTGGCCTTCGCCCAGGTTCTAGCCTGGGTGGGCAGCTTCGCGATCGTCATCCACGTGATAGCTTACCTTGACGAATCGGGGGGCTTCACAGAGGAAGGGGCTGCTGTCATCGCGATGGGCATTCCCTTCGGAAGCTTGGTGGGCCGGCTGGGCTTTGGCTGGCTGGCCGACTACCTGGGCAAGCGCCGGCTGCTGGCGACGGCTTGGATCCTGCAGGGCCTGGGCACCCTTATCTTCGCTGGTATTCACAGCCCTTGGCAGGCCGTCATATTCCTGATCGTGTTCACCCCTGGCTGGGGCGGTGCCGCTCCCCTATTGCCCGCCG
>Ga0307439_1000738_pt1 | contig 22111 bp, 18 predicted proteins | sample SalMarWE160490MG_FD_202142 | JGI IMG/M metagenome (GOLD analysis project Ga0307439, IMG submission 202142) | Salt marsh sediment microbial communities from the Plum Island Ecosystem LTER, Massachusetts, United States - WE1604-90 | ecosystem: Environmental > Aquatic > Marine > Intertidal zone >... | reverse complement strand
AAACTGCGGCAACATCTCGTCCGGGGTTGGCCCCTTCGCCATAGACGAGGGTCTCGTGGACGCTGTGGAGCCAGTCACGCAGGTGAGCATCCACCAGACCAACACGAGGAGCATGATCGTGGCCGAGGTACCCGTAATCGATGGGAAGGCTTCTGTGGACGGAGACTACCGCATAGCAGGCGTACCAGGAAGTGGGGCCAGAATCGGCATGGACTTCTCCGACACGGCGGGTGCGGTCACAGGACGGATTCTGCCTACCGGCAACCCACGAGACACGCTGGAAGTGGAAGGGGTAGGCCAGATCGAGCTGTCCATCGTCGATGCTGGAAACCCGGTGGTCTTTCTGAGAGCGTCGAGTCTGGGCCTGCAGGGCACGGAATCCCCCACAGAGATCGACGCCGATGCCAAGCTCCTCGATTCCATCGAGAGGGTGCGCGGGCATGCGGCCCGGTTGGTGGGGATGGTGGCAGACTGGCAGGAGGCTGCCGACCTGAGCCCTTACGTGCCTTTCATCGCCCTGGTCGAGCCGCCGCAGGACTACACTAGCTACGCCACCGGAGAGAAGGTAGCCCGCGAGAACATGGACTTCGTTTCGCGGCTCCTGTTCATGCTCAGGATGCACAAGGCTTATCCCATCACTGGCACCGTCTGCACGGGGGCTGCGGCGAGGATTCCGGGGACAATCGTGCACGAGGTGGCAGATCGTTCGCCTGACGAGGGCCTGGTCCGCATTGGACATCCCTCAGGCGTTGTTGAAGTGGAAACAGAGGTTGAAAACAGCGACTCCGGTCCGATCCTGCGACGCGCTTCGGTCGGTAGGACCGCACGCAGGATCATGGAGGGATACATCTTCGTCCCGGAGCGTGTATTCTTTGAGTGACCTAGGAGGTTAGTGCATGGCCAGACTACTGGAACATCAAGGCAAGGCCTTGTTCCGGCGCAAGGGAATACCAGTGCCCGAGGGCAGGGTGGTGTATAGCCCGGAGGAGGCCGTGAGCCTGATCGAATCGCTGAGCTTTCCTGTTGCCGTGAAGGCCCAGGTTCATTCAGGTGGGAGGGGCAAAGCAGGAGCCATCATCTTCGCTGATGATCGAGACTCCCTGGTGCAGGCAGTGGAGAAGTTGCTCAAGACGAGAGTACATGGCGCTCCTGTGGAGGGAGTGCTGATTGAGAAGAAAGCGGAAGTCGAGAATGAGTTCTACGTGGCAGTGACGGCTGATCCTTCCAACCGACAACCGGTGGCCATATTCTCGGCCAAGGGCGGCGTCGACGTTGAGGAAACGGCCCAGGAGCACGCCTCGGCCATCTTCAGTGTGCCCATAGACATACTGCGAGGCTTCTACTACTATGATGCGCTGAATCTGCTCAGACAGGCATGGCAGTTGGACAGCCGTCAGATGTTTGCCGTGGCAAACATATACACCAGCCTTTACAACGTGTACAGGGAGTTCGACTGCAAGCTGGCAGAGATAAACCCGTTGGCACTCACTACGGACGGTGTCTTGGCCCTCGATGCCAGGGTAGACATCGACGATGATTCCCTGGGGAGGCAGACCTCCCTGCATGTCGAGGTGGCCGAAGAGGCCGGGGAAAGGGCCGCCACGGCTCTCGAGATCGCGGCGGGCACGATCGACGACAACGATCATCGAGGTTCAGTCCACTTCGTCCAGATCGATCCCGACGCCTCCTATGCCAGGGCCGAGGGCAAAGTCCCGATTGGCTTCGATTGTGTGGGGGCGGGAACGAGCCTGACTACCATGGACGAGCTCGTGCCCCTTGGTTACTACCCCACCAACTTCTGCGATAGCTCCGGCAACCCGGTCGGCTCCAAGCTGTATCGCATCACCAAGGTGATCATGTCCCAGCCCCGAATCGAAGGCTACGTCTTCGTCTCGTGCGTATCCAGCCAACAGCTCGACAATACGGCGAGAGGCATCATCAAGGCTTTCCAGGAACTGTACCCGTCCACCGGTGGTCAGCCCAACATCCCCTGCGTGCTCGTCTTTCGCGGTGCGTGGGATGACGTGGCGATAGACCTGTTCAAGCGGCATGGGATCAGTGACGGACGGTGGATCAAAGTGCTGGGCAGGGACACGGCGGAGATCGAGGCTGCGAAGATCTTCGACGCGTTGTACAAAGAGTGGAAGAGCGAGACGGGAGGCTTCGCATGAGCACACTGGAGTTCGAGGTGCGATCCGGAGGGACCATCACCATAGACCTGGAGAAGTGCAGGTCGTGTGAGACGAAGGCCTGCGTGAAGATATGCAACACGATCGGGATGGGCCAGATTGAAGGACGGTCTGCCGGCTCTGAAACCCACGCTCGAAGAGGTGAAGCGAGGGGCTTGCACTGAGGATCTAGCTTGCGAGCTGGATTGCCGGTTGTACGGCAACAAGGCCATCGTCATCACGCTGCCCCTTCCCCAGCTGGATGACTATCTGGCGGGTCTGTCGGAGAGACCTACCTACATGAGGGAGGCGTAATGGCTATTCTGATTGACGAGAACACCCAGGTCTTGGTGCAAGGCATAACCGGCAGGGAGGCGCAGATACGTGTGCGCCTGATGAAGGAATATGGCACGAATGTGGTGGCGGGCGTGACCCCGGGCCGCGGGGGCCAGACGGTAGAGGGGGTGCCCGTCTACAACACTGTGCAAGAGGCCAAGGAGCGTCACCCTGGGATCACAGTGACCTCGGTCTTTGTACCCGCTCGCGCCGCGAAGACGGCGGCCTTCGAATCTATCGACGCCGGCATCAATGTGATCACCCTCCACCCAGAAAGGGTGCCCCAGCAAGACATGCTGGAAGTGATCGCCTATGCCCGGCGGAGCGATGCGCGGGTCATTGGCCCCAACACGATTGGCCTGGTCAGCCCCGGCAAGAGCCTGGTGGGCATGATCGGGGGACGGGCCGACCTGGCGAAGGAGTTCTTCCAGCCAGGCCCCGTGGGTGTGATCTCCAGGAGCGGTGGCAACACCACCACCCTGGCCTACTACATGAACGTCGCGGGCCTGGGACAGACGACAGCCATCGGCATGGGCGGCGACGCCTTCGTGGGCACGACCCTCATCGAGCTCCTGACGAGACGGAGATGGTAGCCTTCTTTGGCGAGATCGGCACCAGTGTGGAAGAGGACGCCGCAGAATTCATCAAGGCTGGCGGCTTCACCAAGCCCTTTGTGGGTTACGTCTCCGGCCGCTACGCTCGATCGGACGTGCGTTTCGGTCACGCAGGAGCCATAGTGTCGCGCGGCAAAGGTACCGCCCAGGGCAAGGTGGAAGCGCTGCGGGAAGCGGGGGCCCACATGGTGGACCACTTCGGCAACATCGGTCAGGTGGCAGTGGACGTCCTCGCCGAGTACCGGAATACTCGCGGGAAGTAGAAAGGTGGCTCGTTCGGGAATGACCAAGCACAGTTGGACTTCACGCTTGCCCTCCATGGTGGAGATGGTGGAGGTTGGCCCACGTGATGGGCTCCAGATCATCCAGGACTTCGTGCCGACGGAAAGTAAGATCGAACTGGTGAATTCTCTCTTTGCGGCCGGTGTACGCCGCATGGAGGTTACTTCCTTCGTGCATCCCAAGTTCGTTCCGCAGTTGAAGGACGCCGCAGAGGTGCTGGCTGGCATCGACCGGGACAACCGGGTGTGCATGGCCATGGTGCCTAACATGAAAGGAGCGGAACGGGCAGTCGAAGCACAGGTGGACATGCTCGATGTCATCGTGTCCGCCAGCGAGAGCCACAACCAGAGCAACGTGCGCCGGTCTATCGACGAATCGCTGGAGGGCTTTGTCCCCATCTTCGGACTAGCCAGGGACGCGCACATATCGGTGCGGGCAAGCCTCGCGACCTCGTTTGGCTGTCCGTTCGCGGGAGACGTACCCGTCACCCAGGTGCTCAAGGTATGCGAGCGCCTGCATGAGCTGGGCGTGATGGAGGTAGCGCTGTGTGACACCACCGGGATGGCGAACCCGGTTCAGGTGAGCAAGGTCGTGCGCGCTTGTCTCGATGAAATCCCAGAGATCCAGTGGGCCGCCCATTTCCACAACACCAGAGGTGCTGGTTCCGCCAACCTCCTGGCCGCCCTGATGGAAGGCGTCACCATCTTCGATGCTTCCATCGCCGGACTTGGCGGTTGTCCCTTCGCTCCCGGGGCCACAGGCAATGTGCCTACTGAGGACATGGTGCACATGCTGCACGAGATGGGAGTAGATACGGGGATAGACCTGCCCGCTCTGATCGGGACCGCTCAGTTTGCAGAGGAGATCATCGGAGAGGTCCTGCCGGGACAGGTGATGAAGGCAGGAAGGACCTGTGACCTACATGCGGTCCCGGCGCTCGACGACTAGTTTTGACTGAATTGCTTTCGTTCCAGGAAACGCCCCGCGCCGCGCTGGCCTAGGAAGTCGTTGTCCCGAACGATGATCCTACCCCGGGCGAGGACCAATTCTGGATAGCCACTGACCGTGATGCCCTCATAGGGGCTGTAGTCCACATTCATGTGCAGGTTCTCCACAGTCAGTGGTTTCTTCTTGTCCGGATCCCAGACCACGAGGTCAGCATCCGAGCCAACGGCGATGGTGCCCTTCTGAGGGTAGATCCCGAAGATCCTGGCCGGGTTGGTGGCCACGAGCTCCACGAACCTGTTCAAAGAGATGCGGCCCTTGTTCACGCCTTCATGATACAGGAGCGGTACTCTGGTCTCGATGCCAGGCATACCATTGGGGATCCTGGTGAAATCGTTCCTGCCCAGGTCCTTCTGTCCCACGAGGTTGAAGGGGCAATGGTCCGTTCCTATGGAGTCCACGTCACCTACCGTGATGCCCCTCCACAGTGCTTCCAGGTTCTCAGCCTCTCGCAAGGGAGGTGATATGACGTACTTGGCACCGTCGAAGCCTGGCTCATCATACCTGTCCACATCCAAGAGCAAGTACTGCGGGCATGTCTCCACCAGCACCGGCTGGCCGGCATCGCGCGCCCTTCTGGCCACTTCGAGCGCCCCCACACAGGTGAGATGCACGATGTGTAGCGGCGCCCCGGCGATGGAGGCCAGAGTCACCGCACGCTGCGTCGCCTCCGCTTCGAAGGGAGCCGGCCGGCTCCGCGGATGCCAACGAGGTTCGGTCTTGCCCTCCTCCAGCAGCCTGGCGGTCATGTAGTCCACCAGCCAGCCGTTCTCGCAGTGTACGTTGACCAGACCTCCGATGTCCTTGGCCCTCAAGAACACGCGGAGGAGTTCATCGTCCCTGAGCCGCTCCGGGTACGCTAGATAGCACTTGAAGCTGGAAACGCCCGCGCTGATCATCTCCTCCATCTCAGCCAGTACATCTTCTCTGGCATCGGTGATGGAGATGTGCAGGCCGTAGTCTATGGCCACTTTGCTGTCCGCTCGAGAGCGCCAGGTCTCGACGGCTTGGCGCAGCGTACCACCTTTCGTTTGCTCTGCGTAGTCTATGATGGTTGTCGTCCCGCCGAAGGCTGCCGCGACGGTCCCCGTATAGAAGTCATCGCACGAGACGGTGTCCATGAACTCCAGCTCCAGGTGGGTGTGGGGGTCAACAGCTCCGGGCAACACGTACTTGCCACTGACGTCCAGGATCTGGTGGCCTTGGAGATCTTGGCCCATCATGGCCACCCGGCCGCCTTGGATGCCCACGTCGGCCCGGTAGGAATCCTTGGCAGTTACGACGGTGCCGCCCTTGAGAACGATATCCATGGCCTCGTCTTCCCGTTCAGCTTTAATGTTCGCCTGTCCACCGCAGGCGCGGCTCGTGGGGACCTGTGGGTGAGTATAGCACACCACGGCTTTGGCGGCACGCCGAGCGTTCTTCTCGGTCCCCAGTGCGTACGAGCAGTAGGCGGCGGTCACCACGTCCGCCTGCCCACGAGAGGTGCAGCGGCGCAGTCGTCGGGAATGGCACCCCATGCGCTTGGAAGGCCCTGTTTCCCCACGTCCACTCGCCTCGAGGCCACAGACCTGTCGCTGCCGGTAGGGCGAACTCCAAGTTCGCCCTACGGTCCACCTGTCCGTTTGGCGTTGGCGACTCGCCTCAGAAGCAAGATTGTGCTAGTCTCTTCGAGAAGTGTGGCCCGGACGGTGGCCACCAGGGCAAAGCGGGCGCACCCACCGTTTGTCCGGTCACGCCAGAGAGTGTGGTTCTCCAGGGAGCCCTTGTCTTGCCGCGAGGTGATCATGGAAAGAGTGAGGAAGAGCGCTGGTCAGGCTGTGGTCGATGCGCTGCTGGCCGAGAAGGTGGACGTGGTCTTCGGTCTAGCCGGGTCCCACATCCACGCCATCTGCGACGCGCTGATAGATTCCGAAAGCATCAGATTCGTCGTCTGCAAGCATGAGAACAATGCCGCCTTGATGGCCGACATGTACGGCAGGCTGACCCAACGGCCGGGCGTCTGTCTCGTGACCGCTGGGCCAGGGGCCACGAATTCCATGACGGGGGTAGCGCAGGCGTTTGCGGCGGCGTCTCCCGTGGTCCACATCTCAGGGACAGTGCCCAGACGAGCCAGGAAGGGCTCGTTCCACGGCCTTGACCGCCCAGGCTTTCTGCATAAGGCTTTCGAACCGGTGACCAAGTGGTCGGTGCGCGTGGACGAGGCGGAAGACACTCCCAGGATCCTGGCTGAAGCCTTCTCCATCGCCAACTCTGGAAGACCAGGACCGGTGCACGTCGAGCTGCCCGAGGATCTGCTGCTAGAACCCCCGACGGACATATGGGACTATCAGCGCCTGCCGGTAGAGACCCCTGCGCTCGAAGGAGAGCTAGTGGAGCGGTTGGCAGAGATGCTGGTCTCCGCGGAGAGGCCGATGATCTGCGCCGGGGCAGGTGTGCGCGCCTCGGGTGCCGCCAGGGCAGACCTGTTGAGACTTGCAGAGTCGCTGGGGGCGGCTGTCACCTTCCCGCGCAACGCTTTCGACGTGTTCCCCTACACCCACCGCCTCTGCGTCGGGCCTCTCAACTCCTACCCTCCCAACCCTTTCCCTTTGCAGCTCATCGAGGAGTCCGATCTGTTCGTGGTGGTCGGCATGCGCGCCGGGACAGCGTCTGCTGAGATGCTGGATGCTCATGCGCCGGCCAGGTACGTCTATCTGACCCCCGAGGGTGAACCGGACCAGTCGGACCGGGCCATGCTCAACGCCTCTGTGGACTGTGGGATGATGTTGAGTGCTCTGGCGGACCGGGTGGCCCAGGACCACAAAGCGGCTAGCACCTGGGCAGAGACGCGGATCGCTGAGCTGAAGGGGCTCCTGCGGGCGGGCATGGACGAGATGCTGGAGAGCTATCGCGGCCACAGGCCCATACACTTCGGGCTCGCTCTCAAGGAGCTGGGGTCTTTGCTGGACGAGGATGCCTTGGTGGTGGGAGACATCGGCAACCACGGGGTGTGGACCTCCGGGTGGTTCGAGTTGCACGGCAAACAGACCCTGCTGGAGCCAGGACCGTGGGGGGCGATGGGTTTTGCCCTGCCAGGGGCCATCGCCGCCAAGCTGGCTAGCCCTGAGCGGCAGGTCGTAGGGATCACGGGAGACGGGGCCTTCTTGATGTCCTGTAGCGATTTCGGCACGGCGCTGGAGGCAGGTACCAATGTGGTCATCGTGGTGCTGGACGACCGGCGGTACGGAATGATACACGCCCTCCAGACCAAAGACTACGGGCGCACCATCGCCACGGAGTTGAGGACCCCGGACCTCGTGAAGTTCGCCGAGAGCTTCGGCGCCCTCGGGATCAGGGTGGAGGACGTTTCTGAACTGCGGGGCGCCCTGGGCCGGGCGCTGGAAGCCGATGTGCCGGTGCTCGTGGACGTGATCTGCGGGTACGACTTTCCCCACCCAACTCCGGTGGAGTGGTTGTCGGCACAGGGATCTTGACCCACATCTCCCCTGATGCCCCAGGCAGCCCCGCGACCAATGGAACCACAGCCCGATCCGATCGGATGAGCAAGCTCCAGACCAGAGATCAGCTCTCTGCGAGGATCCCCTCCAGCTTCTCCAAGGCCTGGTCTATGTCCTGGGCGGTATTGTATAGATGCGGTGCGAAGCGGACAGCACCGATCCGCGGTGAGACCACCACGCCTTCCTCGTTCAGACGCCTGGCGACTCGGGCCTGGTCTTGGCCAGGGAACCGCGCGGTCACGATCGACGACTGAAGATCGTCCGCCGCCGGGGTCACGAACTCAGCACCAACAGTGGACAAGCCCTCCACCAGTCGAGCAGCCAGCCCAAGGTTGTAGCGATAGATGTTCTCTATCCCGACCTCCAGCAGGTGCTGGGCCGCCGTGACCAGGCCGATGGCGCACCCGTAGGCCAGGGTGCCGAATTCGAAGCGACTGGCGTTCGGTGCCCACTCCAGGTGGTCCGCCTGGAAGTCAAAGACCTGGGACGTGCTTCGCCAGCCCACCAGACCGGGCTCTATGCTGTCGTGCAGAGCGCGTCGTACGAACATCAGCGCCGCCCCAAAAGGACCGCAGAGCCACTTGTATCCTGACGTGACCAGGATATCGATGTCATCGGCCACCACGTCTATGGGCACCGCGCCTGCGGACTGGGTGGCATCGACCACCAACAGCGCCCCGTGGCGGTGGGCGACGTCGGACAGCGCCTTCAGATCCAGGCGTTGACCAGTGGAGTATTGCACGTGGCTGAGACAGACCGCTGACGTTTGGTCGTCAACCAGACTGACCAGTTCGTCGAAGTCGATGACGTGGTTCTGGTCTTTCGTGAGCCGAACCTGGCAGCCGGTGGAGCGTGCCACCCGCAGCCAAGGGTAGACCACGCTGGGGAACTCGATGCGCGAGCTCACCACGTTGTTCCCCGGTCCGGGACTGAGCGCCCACGCTACCGAGCATAGCGACTCAGAGGCGTTGGAGGCGCCGGCGATCTCGTCGGGAAAAGCCCCCAGGAGACCAGCGCCCACCTCACGCAAAGAGTCGAATACTCTGCTCTCGGCTTCCTCGTCGAAATGCACCGTCCCACGAAGGGCCAGATCCTCCTGCCAATCGAGGGTGGCCCGGGCTGCCATCTTCGACATCGGGGCGACAGACGCTGCGTTGAGATAAGTATACTGCTGCGTCGCCGGGAATACGTCTGCTTCGACTAGTGTATCCATCTTGTGTCCTCCGTAGGTCGTGTGTTGGGGCCGACGTGCTCTCGGCCAGAGTGAAGGCCGGAGTCCCGCCCCGTGCATATGCCAGCCACTGCAAGAGGCGAGGAAAGAGCACCCCGCTTGGAACACCACGTGGATCCATCCGAAGTATCTCCCAGCCACAGGCGGATGTCAAGCCACGGTGTATGGAGAGGGTCATCCGGCTTGCAACGTGCGCCACAAGGTGCTACAATGAAGATGTCCTGGGCGGTTAGCTCAGCTGGCTAGAGCGCTACGTTGACATCGTAGAGGTCGTAGGTTCAAGTCCTATACCGCCCACTGAGAGAAGCCGGCACCCGGTGCCGGCCTTCAAAAAGCGAAAGGCGACGAACGGGACGAGTACCTGAGGAACTACCTCCAGGGAGGTGGGGGTCAGCGACTGGAAGCCCCCCCGGCATGCATCTCAGGGAAGACCACCCGGGAGCCTGGCCTCGGAAAGGGGCGCAAGATCGCCCTCGGTATGGGGTCACGGAGGCGTCCGTTAGCAGCCGGAACGAGGGCAACGGATAACCGTTGCTGGAAGTGGGTGGAACCGCGGGAAACCTCTCGCCCCAGATGGCGAGAGGTCGTTGTTTATCGGGCAAGGGATTGGTGATGAGAGGTCGATTGAGTCACAACGATGTGCTGGTACTGTGCGTGGTGCTGATTTGGGCAGCCAGCTTCAGCGTGGTCAAGTTCGGACTGCGGGAGATGGGGCCCTTGTCCTTTGCCTCCGTACGTTTCGCTGCTGCCGCCGTCTTCCTGCTGGTGTGGGTTTGTATCGCGGAGGGCAGGCCGACGATCAGGAGGGAGGATTGGCTGAGAGTGCTCCTGGTAGGCTTGACGGCCATAGGAGTCTATCAGGCGTTCTTCACGGTCGGATTGCGGTACACGACCGCGTCAAACTCCGCTCTGATGCTCGCCACCATCCCGGCCTGGACGGCGCTCTTCGCGGCTGGCTCAGGACAGGAGAGCGTCTCACGGCTCCAGATTGTGGGCATACTCTTCTCTTTCGAGCAGTTTGCCATGACTTCGGAGACCCTGCTCGGGGACGCTCTGACCATCGTGGCGGCGGCCCTGTCTGGGGCTAGCACGGTGTTGTCCAAGCGGTTGCTGCTCAGGTACTCGTCTCTGCGTGTGATGAGTATGTCCATGCTCTGCGGCACCCTGTTCTTGGTGGCTATCTCTGCACCGCAGATCGCAGCCCAGGACTGGACGCACTTGTCTTCGAGTACGTGGCTGGCACTCGCCTTCTCTGCGGTGCCGGCCGGCGGGTTCGCCTACGTCATCTGGTTCAAGAGCATAGGAGAGATAGGGGCAAGCAGGACGGTGATCTACAACAACCTCATACCCCCAGTGGCCATACTGATCGCCGTCTCTGTGCTGGGGGAGACGTTCACCCCGTTGCAGGCCCTGGGCGCGGTGATCGTGATTGGCGGCGTGACGTTGACGCGCTTCGCCCACGCCCGGGCTGCCAGGGCGATTTAGATCTTTGTGGCCGGGGGGATGCGGAACAGCGCTGGCTGTTATGAAACCGAGTTGCCTGTCCTGATGGGGGGTCGCACCAAGATCAGGTAGAAGGAGAGGGAATCATGTCGGAAGAGCAACTGGAGAGACTGCGCCACTCTACCTCTCACGTGATGGCGGAAGCAGTTTTGCATCTGTTTCCAGACGCCAAGTTCGCCATTGGTCCATCCATCGAGGATGGATTCTATTACGACTTCGATCTTCCTCGCCCCTTGACGCCGGAAGATCTCGAAACCATCGAAGCCGGCATGAGGGAGATCGTCAAGGCGGGCTATCCCTTCGAGCGAAGGGAGATCTCACGCCAAGACGCGGAAGCGATGTTCGCCGATCAACCCTACAAGCTGGAGTTGATCGCAGACTTGCCCGAGGACGAGGTGATCTCCATCTATACACAAGGCGAGTTCACCGACCTGTGCAGGGGTCCGCACGTGGAGAACACCAGGCAGGTCGATCCAAAGGCGTTCAAGCTGCTGAAGGTGGCGGGGGCCTACTGGCGGGGTGACGAGAAGAGACCGATGTAGCAGCGTATCTACGGCACCGCCTGGCCGTCTCCAGCCGAGCTGGACGCCTATCTGGATAAGCTGGAGGAGCTGGAGAAACGCGACCACCGCCGCCTGGGCAAGGAGCTGGACCTGTACAGCATACACGAGGAGGCGGGAGCAGGCTTGGTGCACTGGCACCCCAAGGGCGGAATGATCCGCACGGTGATAGAGGATTTCTGGAGGCAGGAGCACTACAAGGCCGGCTACGACGTGGTCTACACGCCGCACATCGGCCGTGCCCAGTTGTGGGAGGACAGCGGCCACCTCGACCATTATCGCGAGTTGATGTACCCGCCGATGGATATCGAGGGCCAGGAGTACTACATCAAGCCTATGAACTGTCCTTTTCACATCATGATGTACAAGAGCAAGCTGCGGAGCTACCGCGAGTTGCCCTTGCGCTGGGCGGAGTTGGGGACGGTATATCGTTTCGAGCGCAGCGGGGTACTCCATGGGCTGATGCGAGTGCGTGGTTTCACCCAGGACGACGCTCACGTGTTCTGTGCCCCGGCCCAGATAGACGAGGAGATCAGCCGGGTCCTGAACTTCAGCCTCTTTATATGGCGCAACTTCGGGTTCGACGACTACGAGATCTACCTCTCCACCCGACCAGAGAGCTACGTGGGGGAGCCGGAGCGGTGGGAGCAGGCGGAGGAAGCACTGCGCCAGGCGTTGGAGAAGGAGGGCCTGCCCTACGAGGTTGACGAAGGCGCGGGGGCGTTCTACGGGCCCAAGATAGACATCAGCATCAGGGACGCTCTGGGACGATCGTGGCAGTGTACGACGATCCAGTTCGACTTCAACCTGGCCGAGCGCCTCGACTTGACGTTCATCGGGGAGGATGGCAAAGAGTCCCGTCCGTACATGGTGCACCGGGCACTGCTAGGCTCGATGGAACGGTTCCTGGGCATTCTCATCGAGCACTACGCTGGGGCGTTCCCGGTGTGGCTGGCACCGGTCCAGGTGATGCTCATCCCCATCACCGACCGCAACGTGGAATACGCTCGGCAGGTGGAGACCCAGCTTCGATCCGCCGGGCTGCGCACGGAGGTTGATGCCCGCAGCGAGAGGATGCAGGCCAAGATCCGCGATGCCCAGTTGCAGAAGGTGCCCTACATGCTCGTCGTGGGCGACAGGGAGGAGGAAGCAGGTACCGTGGCCGTGCGCCTGAGGACCGAGGAGGATCTGGGTGCTCGGCCCGTGGAGGAGTTCGTAGCGTTGGCCCAGGAGGCCATCGCCGAGAAGAGAGTCAACTGAGAGGGCGCGGATCCCGTTGAGGGTCCGAGCCAATCCTCTCCTACTGGCAGCGGCCGGGCGCATACACCGCGTCCGGCCGTATCGTTGTGGACAGGGTGGACTGATGGCCGCGATTGCATCGTGTGCGGGACTTGACAAGACTCTGGAATGCCGGTATAGTGAGTTAGAACAAACGTTCGCCACACAGCAGTCGGCCATTCTGGTGACAGTCGTTCCTTGGGGGCCGTCATGGACACTCAGGAGAGGATCCGTTATCTCACACAGGATGCCCGCTTCGAGGTGTGCGCTCCAGGCAGCGCCGCCCGGTTCGACGACGACCCCAGACAGTGGATCTACCACGCCGTGCTCCCGAACGGCCGGACGCAGCCCCAGTTGAAGATCCTGCTCTCCAACGCCTGCGAGAGGGATTGCGGTTACTGTGCCAACCGGCGTGGCCGCGACTTCCGGCGGGTCAGCTTCCGACCCGAGGAGCTGGCGGGGCTTTTCCATCAGATGTGGCAGGCCCGGCTGGTGAGAGGGCTGTTTCTCTCTTCGGGCGTTTGTGGCAACTCGGCTGTGACCATGGAGCGGGAGATAGCCACGGTCGAGCTGCTCCGAGGCAAGTATGCGTTCCGAGGCTACGTACACCTCAAGCTCATGCCCGGCGTCGAGAAGGCCACCGTGGAGAGGGCCATGGAGTTGGCCGACAGGGTCTCCGTCAACCTGGAAGCTCCCAACCCTGAGCGTCTGGCGGAACTGACAGGCAAGAAAGACTTCTATCACGAGTTGCTCACGCCTCTGCGCTGGGTGCACGAGATCAGGCAGCGCAGAGGACCGGGCATTCTGCCCTCTGGTCACACCACGCAGTTCGTCGTCGGGGCCTCCGGTGAGAGCGACGAAGAGATCCTCTCCACGGTGGAGGAGCTGTACGGCGAGTTGCACCTGGCAAGGGCCTACTATAGCGCCTTCAGACCGCTCCCAGATACCCCGCTCCAAGATCGGCCAGCCACGTCTCCCATCCGAGAGCGGCGTCTCTACCAGAGCGATTTTCTGCTTCGCTACTACGGTTTCACGCTGGAGGATCTGGTGTTTGATGACCAGGGCCATTTGTCTTTGGATACCGATCCCAAGGCGCTGGCGGCGCTTCACAGGCCGGAGTTCTTCCCTGTGGAGGTGAACACAGCATCGCGTCGCGAGCTGCTGCGCGTGCCTGGGGTGGGTCCTCGGTCAGCGGACCGTATCCTTCGGTTGCGCAGGCAGGGGACCCTGCGCTCGTTGAGAGACCTCCGGGAGTCAGGTGCAGCGGTGAAGCGAGCAGCACCGTTCATTCTCTTGAATGGGAGGCGTCCTGCTTTCCAACCCGCGTTGTTCTGACGATTGGGGCAGATGAGGTACTCCCGGTACGACTCTGAGCGGCGAGCGTGACGGCGGACCGTTGGCGGTCCTGCTAGTGTGTTATGAGAGGAGCACCATGGTGGGGGATTTGAGAGAGGAGATGCAGCGTACCCTAAAGACCTACGATCCCCAGCGCGTCGACGAGACGGCCCTGGCCCTGGAGGCTCTCTGGTCGAAGGTGCCCATCACGGAAGGTGGCGCCGCTCTGGTCAAGGCCGAGATTCGCGACGAAGTCCAGGCTCTCGGCGTACCCGTGCCGGCCCTGGGCGAGATAGGCCAGGAGATCGGCAAAGTCGCGCGGAAGCGTGTGCACGATTTCCTGCCGCTGGCCAGGCTGCTCTGGGATCAGTATGGGCGAGAGGGGCGTCTGGTGGCCAGCACCTTCCTGGGGCCCATGCAACTGGCCGCGCCCGAGCGGGTGGTCCCTGTAATCGAGGAACTGGCGCGCACCTGCACCACCTGGGAGGACTGCGATCAACTGGCCATGAGGGCGCTGGAGCCTGTGGTACGCAAGTACCCGGAGGGGTATCTGGCGACGATGATTCCCTGGGTCGCGGACCCCAACAAGTGGGTGCGCAGGGCCGGCATCACGGTCATCGCCCGGCTGCCCATGAAATACCCAGAGCTCACAGAAACGTGCCTGAGCATGGTGGGGCCGGTCTTGGACGACGAGGACGTGGACGTTCGGCGAGCGGTGAGCTTCGCTATCCGCATGGGAGCGCGCGGAGAGCCGCAGACGGTAGCCGATTTCTTCAGAGGCCAGGCCCACCGCACCGATCCCGCTTCCATCTGGGTCCTGTGCGATGCCATCCGCAGCATGACCAAGAAGCTCCTGCCTCACTTCAAGGACCTGTTGCCGATCTATGAGAACTGGCTGAGCTCGGTTGACTCCAAGTCCCAGCGGAGCGTGGCCAGCGCCATCAAGATCCTGAGTTCGGTATGACCGCCGTGCCCTATGACGCCCACGAGAAGCACGCCCATGGAGTTCTACGCTGACGAGATCGAGGTCAGGTTCGACCAGGAGCCGGTTTTCGAGAAGAGACCAGGCCCACCTTCTGCTTTCACCTGGCGCGGCCGGGAATACGTGGTCGTCGAGTTGCTCAAGGAGTGGCACGACTACCGGAGGAGAGGGAAGACCAAGGCCTTCTACGAGAAGGAGCGGGGAAGCTACTGGGTGAAGCGCAGTCAGAGGCGTGGTTCCTGGGGTGTGGGACGGGACCACTACCGTGTGCGCACCGCCAGCGGCGAGATCTTCGACATCTACTATGACCGGGCCCCCAGGGGGCGTCACGGGAGCGGGCAGTGGATACTGTCGCGGAGGAAAAAGGGGGAATAGCCCCCCTATCGACTACTGTCGGTCCCTGATGGACCTGTGGCCCTCCACACGTGCCACATCCGCTGCACGGCGGTCAGGTTGCTCAGTACGGCCAGCACCAGCAGGGCCAGCACCGTCTGCTCCAGCACGAGACCGATCACCAGCGTCGCCAGGCGCTCCAGACGTGTGAACAACCCCACCTTGCACTCTAGTCCCAATCCTTCTGCGCGGGCTCTGGTGTAGCTCACCATCAACGAACCGGTGATGGCCAGATACACCAGGAGCACCACCGCTGTTTCTCCACGGTACAGATAGAGCAGCCCCAGGTAGATGGCTATTTCAGCGAAGCGATCCAGTGTGGAGTCGAAGAAGGCACCGAAGGTCGTCGCCTTCCCCGTTGACCTCGCCAGGGCCCCATCCAGGGCGTCGAAAAGCCCGACGGCGACAATCAGCAGTCCCCCAAGCCTCTCGTAGCCCAGGGCCAACACGCCCGCCACGCCGACCATGGCCAGGAACCCAACCACGGTCAGCACGTTCGGAGAGACCCCGCCCCGAGCAAGTGGGCGAACGACAAACTCCAGCAAACCCCTCGTGCGCTCCCGCAGAGCGTCCCTGGGGTCCCGACCCCTTTCGCTTCCCGCTTCCGGGGCCACCTCAGGCATCGCCCCTTCCACGCTCCAGGAGTTCTTCGTAGAACCCGAGGACTCGGAGAGCCGTTTGCCTCCACGAGTACTCTTGGGCCTTCACCCGTCCTCGGGCCCCCATTTCCCGGCGCGTCGCTGGGTCCCTCAGAAGGCGAATGAGGGCCTCCGCCAGCGCTTTCTCGCTCTTGCGCTCCACGAGAAAGCCTTCTCTTCCATCCTCGAGGAGGTCTCGATACCCGGGGATGTTGGTGGCCACCGTGGGCTGTCCCGCGGCCATGGCCTCCAGGAGAACGATGCCGAAGCTCTCGAAGCCAGTAGAGGGGGCGCAGAACACGTCACAGGTACGGTAGTAGCGAGGCAAGTCCTCGTCGGAGACACGGCCGACGAACTTCACTCCCGTGAGGTGGTGTTCGCGAACGTAGTGAAGGTGGTCGGCCATTTCATCCCTCTCGTAGGCCCCCACGACGACAAGCCGCGCTTGAGGGAACTCTTCCTTCACATACGGGAACGCACGCAACAGATAGCGGAAGCCCTTGCGCGGGTCGAGCCGGCCCACAAAGAGGATGTTGGGCCTTCCGTCCGCGTACCGTTCGATGGGCAGCACGTGGTCACCGGCGAAGCGCTCGAAGTCTATACCGTTGGGGATAATCACGAACTCCCCGCCGAAATAGCGGGCGACGGTCTCCCTGGCTGCCTCAGAGACGGCTATCTTACCATCGAGCTTGTCGAAGAAGGGCTGGAAAATCCTCCGGCCGTACTGATAGATGAGGTGCCTGTCACGATAGGCGTGAAAGGTGCCCACGTTCACGGAGCGAGAGTGGTGCAAGGCCATGATGGGCACAGGCAGAGTCATCGGCTCGTGGGCGTGGACGATGTCGAAGTCTTCTCCGTGCAGCGCTCTCTTCACCCTCCAGTTCACAGCTGGCGAGTAGGGGATGCGAGCCTTGGAACCGCTGAAGGGGATGGAGATCACCCTGTTGGTGGTCACGACTACGTTGTTTGCCAGTAGTTCCGGCTCCTTCCCAGCGCATGGCGCGATGATCTTCACCTGGTGTCCCAGCTCCCTGAAGTGTTGGTCGAGGTAGTATATGTGCTGGGTGACCCCACCAGGGTAGGGAAAGTCGTACGGCGAAACCAGAGCGATCCTCATCCTTGCTGGCCTTTCCGCGCGGAGTCGATCGCTCGCTTGATGTGTTGCCCTGGCATGATCACCAGGCTCCTGAGCATCTGCTCGCCAGCGATGGACATCAAGCGGCGATGATCCTCCAGGTCCAGAAACCGCCCTGCTGCCTGCGTAGTCTTGTCCCCGAGGGCGCGCCGGAAATCGGCAGCGGACCTCCCTGGGAAGAGAGTGTATCCCGATCCGATGAAGTCCAGGGAGTGGGCATCGCTCCCCCCCGTCTCCGCCAGATGCCACTGCTCGCGATTCATGGCTAGCGCCTTCTCATGGATCACGCGGCCCGCCAGTGTGGAGTTGAGGACCTCGAGACCCTCAACGGCCACACCCTCTCTCTCGTCGTCCATGAGCCTGCACAAGCCACGGTAGCCTATGCTGCGGGTGAGCCAGCTCATAGGGTGGGGAACGACGCAGAAGCCTCCCTGCTCACGGACCAGCCGAATGGTGTGGGTCAAGGGCATCAGCATGCGGATTGGCTCACTAAGATCGTAGGCCAGAAGGTGCCCCTCGAGAGTAGTGATCTCTATTCCCACTATGACCTCGAACCGGTACTCCTTGCTCGCTGCGATCTCCCTGGCCTCGAGAGCGCCGTGGATCAGGTCATGATCGGTGATGGCTATGAGATCCAAATCCGTCTCATGTTCCGCGTACTCCAGTATCTCAGCAACGCTGGCAACGCCATCTCCAGCGCCACTGTGTATGTGCAGGTCGGCCTTGCCGAGAAGGACATCATTCTCCATGGCTTCCGTCTTCCCAGATGGGGTATAGTACCAGCCACTGGCCGGGGTATCTTCCGATCCAGTCCTCCATCCTGGCTGCCACCTTACGCACGTTGACCAGCACGTCCTGTTCGAAGTCTCCGGTCCTCGCCAGTGGAAGAGGAGGTTCTACCTCGAGCACGGCGCTGTTGTCCGGTTGCCTGAGTGCGAAGCAGGTCAGGAGGTTGGCACCGGTGCGTAGTGCAAGCTGGACCGCTCCATCCGGCAGCCTCGCCGGAGCGCCGAAGAAGTCCACCACAATGCCGCTCCCAGTGATATCGCGATCACCACCTATCGCCACGAGGTCTCCGCGTCGCAAGGCCCGAACCAGTCCCATGAGGGGTCTGTCAACGGGGAGGAGGGTGATCCACTTCTTGTCCCGGAGTTCACACACGTAGCGATACAGTCGCTCCGGCTTGAGGTGCTCAGCGGGGGCCGTTATGTTCAAGTTCAGGCGGCGACCGATCATCCAGAAGGCATCGAAGGGGCCAAAATGCGCCGATACGACGATCAAGCCTCTTCCGTCTCTTAGCCCTTCCTCTATGTGATGCAATCCCCGGACTTCGATCGATGTTGTTGCTTCCTCCATGCCGAGCGCGTGCTTGTGAAAGAGATCGTAGTAGTTCTTGGCGAGGTTGCGGAAGACGTCCAGCGCTGCACACTCAACGCTGGGGTCATCGCCATCGGTACCCAGTACGTGGTACAGATTGCCTCTGAGGGCTGCCGGGCTCGGGCGCCCTAGATGGTAGGCCACAGTCCCTGCCTGGTCAGCGAGCCAGTAACCTAAACGCCGCGGGAGAAGAGGGGCGACTGCGCCGATGAGTCGGTACGCGCAGTAGGAGAGGAGTGAATGACTCATGACTGTTCATGTGCTTTGGGCCACATGCGCCTGAACATGTACCATTGATCGGGGTAGCGTCTGATCAGCTCCTCCTGGATACGCACGATCTCCTGTGTGATGCGCTGCACGTCTGATTCATGGTCGCCGCTCGTTTGAATATCCAGCGGCGGCAAGATCTCCCCCACGTAGTCATCGCTCGCGTTGGTCACCAAGTAACCGGTGACTATCTTGGCCCCGGTCTTGAGAGCGAGGGCTGCTGGCCCTGTTGGCCAGGTGATCCGTTGGCCGAAGAACATCACGGGGGTCCCTTCATCTGGTGGCAGGGGCCGGTCGGTCACCAGGCCAACTGCTTCGTTTCGGCGCAGGGCCCTGTACACCCGCTTGAGGGCATACTCCATGGGGATGAGCTCTATCCCCCGTGCGGCACGCGACTGTATAGCTAACCGGTTGATTCTCTCGTTTCCGAGGGTCTCGGATACGGCATGGACACGATAGCCGCGACCGGCCAGCGCGACACCAGCCGCCTCCCAGCTTCCCAGGTGAGTCCCCACGAGGAGGACGCCCTTCCCGTGACGGAAAGCCTCGTCGAGGTGTTCCCAGCCCGTGCCTTGTAGTCGCGCCTCAATCTCTGCGGGATCCGTGTCAGCGGTGCGAGCAAAATCCACCAGCAGGCTCAAGTAGTTCCGGAAGGATCGCCTGGCGGTGTCCTTTATCTGCTGCTCCGAAGCCTCGGGGCCGAGAACGTGTCGCATGTTATCAACGACGTTCCTGCGCCCTTTGGGCCAGAACACGTATGCCAGGTCACCAATGATGCCTGCAATCCAGTAGCATAGCCTCAGCGGGAGATGCCTGGTGATGAAGAGAAGGCACAACACCAGCCAGTAGACAATCATGCATATTCCTTCGACGAAGCGTGGCAGGGAGCCTTGGTTCCCCGTAGGGCCTACTTGCCCCGAATGAACTCCTCCACCATGTTGCGAGCTTCGTCGTCCGTGTACTGCACGGGGGGCGTCTTCATGAAGTAGGCCGCGGGCCCCAGGAGAGTGCCGCTAAGCCCTCGGTCCAGGCCTAGCTTGCAGCACCGCACAGCGTCGATCACGACGCCGGCCGAGTTCGGTGAGTCCCAGACTTCCAACTTGAGCTCGATGTTCAGAGGCACATCGCCGAAACTGCGCCCCTCGAGTCGGATGTGGGCCCACTTGCGATCCGTCAACCAGGCAATATAATCGCTCGGCCCAATGTAGATGTTGTCCGCCCCGATGTCGTAGTCCAGTTGCGAGGTCACCGCCCCTGTCTTGGAGATCTTCTTCGACACCAGGCGCGCACGCTCCAGCATGTTCCAGAAGTCCATGTTTCCACCCACGTTCAACTGGCTCGTCCGCTCCAGGATCACGCCTCGGTCTCGGAAGAGCCTGGTCAAGACGCGGTGAACGATGGTGGCCCCCACCTGGGACTTGATGTCATCTCCGATCATGGGCAGATTGTGCTCCTGGAAGCGCGTCTGCCAGTAGTCCTCGCGCCCGATGAACACCGGGATACAGTTGACGAGACCGCAACCAGCGGCAAGCACTTGCTCCACGTACCACTTCGTGGCCATCTCGCTACCGACCGGCAGATAGTTGACCACGACGTCGGTCTTGGTATCCTGAAGGATGCGCACGATGTCCGCTGTCTTGCCGGGGGCCTTGGTGATGATCTGCTTGAGGTACTTGCCGAGGCCATCGTGGGTCATTCCGCGGTGGACCGGCACCCCCAGGTTGGGGACCTCGCAGAAACGATACGTGTTGTTGGGATAGGTGAAGATCGCCTCGGAAAGGTCCTTGCCCACCTTGTTGACGTCGATGTCAAAGGCGGCTGTGAATTCGATGTCGCGGATGTGATAGCCGCCCAGGTTGACGTGCATGATGCCGGGGACATTGTCCTTGGCCCTAGCTTCCTTGTAGTAGACGACGCCCTGCACGAAAGCGGAGGCGCAGTTTCCCACGCCGATGATGGCCACCCTGACCTTCTTGTCTTCCTTGGGTGTCTTCTTGACTTTTCCCTTCTGATCTTTCTCTTCGTCCAATTCGGCCTACACCCCCTGCAATCTGTGCGGTTCCCACCGCCGAGCCCCACGATGTGTCCCTACGAACCGATTGTCCTCACGGTGGTCGACTTCTAATGCTACTCCAAACATCGTAGCCTGTCAAGAAGAAGACGTAGGTGAGCCTAGACACCGTGACCAGGCGAGGACGAAGGGGAGCCAAGTGGACCACAAGACTGAGTCACGTAGAGTCAAGGAGAGATGACCCTCAAAACGAGGCAACGGGAGGTTTGCAGGCGATGGCCCTCCTCAGGCTACACGCGGCTGAGCCCAGGCGCCTGCGAACGATGAACCACGTCGCCAGACGACGACTGCGATCCTCGAGACCTGCTACCGCAGAGGACTAAGTGTGGAGATCCAGACCCACCAATCAGGCTCGAGTTCGTCGGTTCCCGGTCAAGCGCATACTCGCCAGAGCGTCACAGTGCAGCATCTGGGGACCGTGGCAAACAGGCGCAGCACCCCAAGAGCCGTTGGCACATCACGACTCGGCTGCTATAATAGCAGCGATGAAACACCAAGCGTACAAGTGGAGATCCGAGGGTGTACTGTTCCTCATTGCTCTCGTCGCACGGCTGATCCCGGTATTGCTCAGCCTCAACCTGGGCATCGCCCTAGACGACATGTACCAGTACGATGGTCTTGCCGAGAGCATCAGACTGGGGCAGGGCTTCACCTGGTACGGAGGCATACCCACCGCCGCCAGGGCTCCTCTCTATCCCCTCTTTCTGGCCGTCTTGTACACTCTGCTTGGCCACCACTTCGCTGTGGCCAGAATAGCCCAGGCAATTGTGGGCGCATTTGTGCCCGTGGTGGTCCACAGTCTGGGGCGCAAGCTGTTCGACCCCACAGTGGGTGTGGTGGCTGCATTGATCGTGGCCTTGTATCCCATGTTTCTCCTCTATCCTCTGGGCCTGGCGACGGAGAATCTCTTCTTTCTCCTCGTGCCAGCCACCGTCCTTTGCCTGTGCAAAGCAGCCGATGGATCTCACAGGGGGCTCTTCCTGCTGGCAGGCGTCTTGCTCGGCCTGACCATCCTTACACGCTCGGTGATCAGCGGTTTTCTGGTCCTGCTGCTGCCCTGGCTATGGTGGCATTCCGCCGACAAAAGGGGAGCGCTCAAGGGTTGGATCTTGGTCCTCGTGCCGGTGGCAGTCCTCACCATCCCCTGGAGTATCAGGAATACTCTACTCTACGACGAGTTCGTGTTCGTCGAGTCCAGTATGGGCTTCAACTTCTACCTGGGTTACCATCCCGCGGGCACCGGCACCTTCGACTCTGACATCGCTGTCGAGTTTCTGGAGGAGATCGGTGCCTTCGATGAACCCAGCCTGGACACCGAGAAGGCCTCTCACAGCTTGGGGATGGAGCGGGGCCTCGGATTCATCACGGACGATCCAGCTCGGGCAGCGTGGCTGCTGCTCAGCAAGCTATCGCACTTGCTTCGTCTCGACAAGAGG
>Ga0307439_1000737_pt1 | contig 22123 bp, 25 predicted proteins | sample SalMarWE160490MG_FD_202142 | JGI IMG/M metagenome (GOLD analysis project Ga0307439, IMG submission 202142) | Salt marsh sediment microbial communities from the Plum Island Ecosystem LTER, Massachusetts, United States - WE1604-90 | ecosystem: Environmental > Aquatic > Marine > Intertidal zone >... | reverse complement strand
AAATTCCTTAAATCATCACTACCCGCCACCATTAAGATCCAGCTCGACATTAAGAGTGATTCATCAACCATGGTGTTGGCTGATCCCACGCAGATCCATCAGGTATTGATGAATCTGTGCACCAACGCGGCCGATGCCATGCGAAATACCGGTGGTTTATTGGCGGTGAGCTTGACCGACATGGAGGTCGATACCAATACCGCAGCTCTACATCAGGATTTGAAACCCGGGCCTTACCTCTGGTTGACGGTAAGCGATACGGGCCAGGGAATGGACAACGCTGTCATGGACCGAACCTTTGAACCCTTTTTTACCACTAAAGAGCGAAGCGAGGGGTCAGGTATGGGTATGGGGCTTGCAGTGGTTCATGGGATTGTAAAAAACCATGGTGGGGCAATTAACGTGTACAGCGAGGTAGGCAAGGGATCCACGTTCAACGTTTTTCTTCCGCTGGTTCAATCCGAACCAACCCCGGAAGGCTCCTCCCTTGAGCCTATCCCAAAAGGTAAAGAGCGAATACTGCTGGTTGATGACGAAATCGCTGTGGTTCGGAGTGCACAGAATATGCTGAAAAGCCTCGGCTATCAGGTCATTTCAAGAACAAACAGCACCGAGGCCCTAGAAGCATTCCGTAGGGAACCTGAGGGATTCGATCTCGTCATCACCGATCAGACCATGCCGGTCATGACGGGTGCAGAGTTGGCCCAAGAGCTCTTGCACAGCCGTCCCGACCTTCCGATCATTCTGTGTACCGGGTTCAACGAGGTGCTCGACGAGGCAATGGCTAAGGCCTGCGGTATTCGGGGGTTTGTTTTGAAACCGTTCACGACCCAGGAGATGGCCCAAACCATCCGGCGGGTGCTGGACATGACTGGGTGAACCATGATCTAATGGTACCTTAGCATGGCCGATATTCTGATTATTGATGACGACGAATTAATCTGCGCGACGCTTTCAAATGTGGTGAAAGATATGGGGCACAATGCCACGTGTGCGTTCACCCTTCGAGAGGGGCTTGAGAAAGTGCGGTCAGGTCAATTCGATCTGGTATTTCTGGACGTAAAAATGCCTGATGGAAGTGGCCTGGGCATAGTAACGGATATTCGAGAAACGCCCTCTTCACCTGAGGTTATTATCATAACGGGGTTTGGAGATCCCGACGGAGCGGAACTTGCGATTAAACACGGTGCCTGGGGCTATCTCGAAAAAGGAGCCTCATTAGATGCGATGACACTGCCCCTTGCTCGTGCTCTCCAGTACCGGCAAGAAAGGCAGTTGAAGAAGGCACCTACAGCACTGAGGCTGGAAGGCATTGTTGGGAGAAGCCCGAAGATGAGGGCTTGCCTTGACCTTCTGGCCCAGGCGGCCAATAGCGATGCAAGCGTTCTCATTACCGGCGAAACGGGAACGGGCAAAGAGCTCATTGCCTGCGCAATCCACAAGAACAGCGCTCGCGCCAGAAAGAGCTTCGTGGTGGTTGATTGCGCTGCCCTGCCGGAGACCCTTGTGGAGAGTGTGCTTTTTGGCCATGAAAAGGGATCCTATACAGGAGCGGACAAATCCCAATCAGGGCTCATAAAACAGGCTGGCGGGGGAACGCTCTTCCTCGACGAGGTAGGGGAACTTCCCCTTTCTATTCAGGGATCCTTTCTTCGAGTGCTTCAGGAAAGACGTTTTCGGCCGGTGGGCAGTATAGAAGAGGTTGAAAGCGATTTCAGGACAGTAGCAGCGTCCAACCGTGATCTGGATGACATGGCCCGGCGTGGACAATTCCGCAAAGACCTCCTGTTTCGCCTCAGGGCGTTGGAAATCGAGTTGCCCCCCCTGAGAGGCCGTTTTGAAGACATCAAGGAACTAGCCACCTACCATATGATCAGACTATCTGAACACTATGGGAAGGGGACCAAGGGGTTTTCCCCTGACTTCCTAGAGACGCTCGAGAGATATGACTGGCCCGGGAATGCGCGCGAATTGATTAACGCTATGGAAAGGGCATACGTTGAAGCAGGGGATAGCCCCGTCCTGTTCCCAAAGTATCTGCCGGTGCCCATTCGGGTCCAGGCGGTAAAGGCCTCCTTGGGCAATAAGGAGACAACTGGAGGCGAACCAGATGCCGGTATTGATTTACCCAAAGGCCTCTCGAGTTTACAGGAGCAGCGAGAAGCTGTGATTGCCGAAGCGGAACAACACTATCTCAAAGAACTGGTATCACTGACGGGCCGAAACGTGGAAGAGGCCTGTAAGATCTCAGGCCTCTCCCGTTCCCGTCTCTATGCACTCATGAAAAAACACCGTATATCCGCAACGTATTGATCTTAATGTTATTCCTGCCCCGAAGGACGGAATTCCTGTCCGATTGGACGGATTCCTTTCTCGCAGGACAGATTGCGCTGAATCACAGTTAGGTCTCGCCTTTTCATGGGAATGTAACTAATTGAAAAGAAAAGGTAATGCTTTTCTTGCCACGCTGTTGGCATGCATCTTGTTACCATTCAAGTTGAAAAGCAATATAGCAGTCTGGAAGGGGAGAATTGCCTTTTTTCAGTAGCCTCTGCGACAACTGGTTTCGCCCTCTTCCCAGATCGCTTAGCCAAAGCTGTGCTTCTGGCCGCGGGGGTTTTGCTCGCCTCCGGTGCCTCCGTTCTTAATCAGTACCAGGAAAGCGATCTTGACGCTATGATGGCGCAGTATGGGGGACGTATTCCGGCTGGCAGGATTAGGGCCGGTCTGCCCTGTATTTTAGGTCGAGGGGAGGCCCTTTTTTGGCTGGAGTCTTTACAGAAAGACCGTTGATCCGGATTACCTCCTGGTCTTTGTTCGGTCTAACCATAACCCCGCTTTGCCTGCCTCTCTATGGAGGACAACGCTCATTCCGTGTATACCTTTATATATTTACAGTTCCCATGTGGTTCGCATGGGCTGGCTTAAAGCTGCCAAGAAATAACCTTAACGGCTATACCGTTTTGCTGCATAGGCTCAGCGGTTCAATGCTCATTGTGTTCTTCATCATACCTTGAATCGGCCTAGCGGGATATTAACACTTCGAATGCTACGTGTGAGATCCCCCGCGAGCGACACAGAAGGAGGTTTATAGACGGTGTACCAATTGATGATTCATGCTTTGCAAACATGACGGAAAGGAGGATAGCATGAAAGATGGATTTACAAGGCGGGATTTTTTGAAGACGGCTGGAATGGCCACGGCAATGGCGGCGCTTGGAAGCCTACCTTCACCGGTTCTTGGCAGCGAAATGAGGCTTGTTAAATACCCCGAAAAGACGGAACTCATACTTCTTACTTCGAGGCCACCCCAACTTGAGACACCGCTTCACTATTTCAAGGAGGCGATCACGCCGAACGAAGCGCTTTTTGTACGATGGCACATTTCCGGCATACCCACTTCTGTCGACCTCAATACATGGAGATTGAAGATAGGGGGCAATGTGGACAGAATGTTGGAGCTGACTCTTGATGAAATCAAGAAGTTTGAAAAGGTTGCGTATACTGCGGTACTGCAATGTTCAGGAAACTCGAGAAGGTTTTTTGACCCAAGGGTCCCCGGGGGACAATGGGGAGACGGGGCAATGGGAAACGTTACCTGGACCGGCGCACGTCTTAAGGATATTCTTAGCAAAGCAGGTATCAAGCCTGGCTCAGTTCAAGTATCCTTTGACGGCCTCGACGGGCCACCTTTTCCCAGTGTGCCAGATCTTGTTAAGAGCCTACCCGTAGATAAGGCAATCGAAGACGACATTCTCGTTGCTTATGAGATGAATGGGACCCCGCTGCTCATGCTGAACGGATTTCCAACAAGGATGGTTGTCCCGGGGTGGTACGCGACATACTGGGTGAAGTCTCTGCACGAGATCAATGTGCTCACAAGACCTTTTGAAGGATTCTGGGTGAAAACCGCCTATCGAATTCCCGACACGCCGTGCGGTTGTGTTCCGCCGGGTACCGCACCCGGTAAAACCATTCCGATCAGCAGGATGACTACGCGATCCCTCATCATTGATCCGGCAAACCGGTCTTCCACCCCCTTGAATAAACCCGTGGAGATCATGGGGATCGCTTTTTCAGGTGGATACAGCATAAAGGATGTAATCGTGTCTGTTGACGGCGGCAAAACCTGGGGAGAGGCGAGGCTTGGCCGGGATATGGGTCGGTATGCGTGGATACAGTGGTTTTTTCCGTGGAGGCCTTTAAAGCCAGGTACATATACGCTGATGGCAAAGGCCACGAACAGCATCGGCGAGTCACAGCCCTTCGAAGGTCTGTGGAACCCGGGAGGATATCTGTGGAACAAAGTGGAAAAGACGGAAGTAGTTGTCAAATAGGAGGGAGCCATGAAGAAAATCGCAATTTTATTTTCGATAATTGGGGTTATAGCGATCTGTCTCGCCTATGGCCGGGCAGAGGTCTCAACGGAAACGATAAAGACAATTACGCTTCCTCCGGAAAGGGTGGACCTTAAGCAGGGAAAGGGTCTGGAAAAGGTTCTCATAAACTGCCAGGTTTGCCATAGCGCGGACTATATAACGATGCAACCGATATTCTCCAAGGCGCAGTGGACTGCCGAGGTGAACAAAATGATAAGGGTTTACGGAGCTCGAATCAGCGAAGAAAACGCCAAAATTATTTCGGACTACCTATCAGAGAATTATGGCAGAGGTCAGTGAGGGTTGATGAGACAGCTCAAGCAGGAAAAAAGAACATCAAAAGGAGGCCCGATGAGGTAAGATTGACCGTCTTCCTGGCGATAACAACGCATATCATGACGAAAAAGGAGGATTTAACATGAAGAGAATAGCCACCGTGTTATGTGCAGCAGCAATTTGCGTTGCCCTATTATCCGTTGGAGGGTTTGGACAGGAGACTGCAAAAAGCAAAATTGGCGAAGAAGAGTTCAAGGAAAACTGTTCATCCTGTCATCCAAACGGTGGCAACGTCATCAAACCCGAAGACACACTCAAAGGTTCCCGCAGGCTGAAAGATTTCGAGACCTTTCTCTCCTGGATCCGGAAGCCTGTACAACCAATGCCCACCTTCTCGGCATCGCAGCTCTCGGAAGAGCAGGCAAGACAACTGTACGACTACATCGTAAAGGCATCGAAGAGTGAGTGGAAGTAGAACTAATGTAGCCCTTGCAGGGGCAAGAAAACGTCAGGTAAGTTCCAGACCATAGGACACGGGGAATGCGGGATTGGACTTAGAGCCAAGATAGGGGTAATGCTGAAGCGAAATAAAGACCATATCTCAAGATGGCACTGGATACAACGATTCATGATGCTGTAGTCGTGGAGACATCACGGGTTCATGCGCCACCGTGGGTTCGAATGAGATGCCAGATCGGCTGCGCCGTATATCCCCTTGCCTTCTCTTTCCGGATTTCCGAGGACCAAAGGAGGTATCGTGCTCCTCAACGAGAGCGGCAAGCTTGTCATCGGCATGCCGCTGGGCCATGGGCTTTGGAATATGGTGACCCATTGTACGGGGTGAAAGAGGTTGTTGGCAGGCCTTTCCTGTAGCGGACTTCTTCTGAAAGCCGATCAAATTCATACGCTCTTGCTGCATTGCTATAGTCCCTTTTTGTTGATATTTTCAGTCATACACCTCCGGCAAAGCCGGACCCTTGAAAATGTGAACCGCTCAAAACGGTTTAACCTTAACTGGGGTCTTGGGGTGTTTTGTCAAACAGATTCCATTTCTATACCAATGCCCTGTTCAACACGGATGCGGGACCGGTATGGTATGCGGAGACGTAGTTTAAAAAGATGATCGGGAACCTCATGGATCTGCTGGAACTACCCGATAAAGATACTGCCGCATCTCCGTATCTCGCAGGCAACCTCAAAAACGCACCCGATAAGCAGGCTGCAAAAGATTTCTTCAAATCCTTGGAAAGTGAAAAAGCGGGTTCCATTTACAAAAAGTGCCGTTCCCTGCCGATCAACCAGAAAGGAATGACGAATGAAGAAAAACGATATCTTGTTTAGTTTGGTTGTCATCCTCACGTTTGCCATCGTTGGGGCATTTCTTTCTGTTATTTTCAGCAGATTCATTGACTTTGGTGGTGTTAAGGCCATACAGACATCTATCCCGAAACAGATTATTCCAGCACAAAAGGACTCTGCGACAAAACAACCAGTGCGCGTTGCCGCTCTTAATCCCCCTGTGCCTCAGGATGCACCGGCAGACATAAAAAACGCGGTTATGCTGGGTTACAATATTATGATGGATACCTCGAAATATGCTGCCGGATATGTTGGCAACAAGCTGAAATGCGCGAACTGTCACTTCAATGGTGGAATTACCGGAGGCGGAAAAAATGGCGGCCTCTCACTGGTAGGTGTCGCGGCAACGTATCCCAAATATCAAAGGAGACAAGACTACGCCGTAGATCTCATTACCCAGACTAATGATTGTTTTGAAAGGAGTATGAACGGAAAGCCATTGCCTCCTGAGAGTAAGGAAATGACAGCCATTATTACCTACTATCAATGGATATCCAGGGGGCTGCCGATATATGCTGATATCCGGTGGTTAGGCCTGGAGCATATTCAAAGTGCTCATAGCCCTGACACGGTAAAAGGAAAACAGGTCTTTGCCCAAAGATGCGCCATGTGCCACGGCAATAGTGGGGAGGGAACTCAGATCGGGCCGCCTCTCTGGGGTAATGATTCATTCAATGACGGCGCAGGTATGCATCAGCTGGAAAACCTTGCAGCATTTTCCCATGAAAATATGCCAAAGGGCAATCCTGATCTTACTGCCGAAGATGCCTTGGATATAGCGGCATATGTCACAAGTCAACCAAGAAACCATTTCGTTCTCGAAAAGAAGTAAAAGGAACTCAAAATGGGATTCCCTATCTTTCAGGTCCCCTATCTTGGGAATGGCATGACGATAGCACTGAACGCCGTTCTTCATGTAATCATCAGCCATGGGATAGCCATTGGTGTCATGACAATGGTGGTGACAAGCGAATATTTTGGATTTAAAAGATCTTCAAAGGATTGGGAAGAACTTGCGAAAGAACTACTTAAACCTGCAGTCATAGTCATTACAGGAGTTGGAGCCGTCACTGGGGTTGGAATATGGTTTATTACCAGCGCCCTTTCACCAAGGGGAATAGGTTCTCTGCTACGGATATTTTTCTGGCCATGGTTTACCGAATGGATAGCCTTTGCTCTGGAAGTGATTGTCATTCTCATCTACTACTTTACCTGGGAAATATGGATCGGTAAACGGAAAAGGCAACACATCTATCTGGGGTTCAGTTATATTTTATTCGCCCTCATTTCTGCTTTCTTAATTACAGGTATCCTCGGATTTATGCTAACCTCAGATGGATGGGCATGGGATAAAAACTTCTGGTCGGCATTTTTGAATCCGAGCTTTCTGCCCCAGCTCTTGTTGAGAATAAGTGGCGCCTTAGCACTCGGTGCTGTGTTCTCTTCGGTATTTCTCTTTGTTACGCACAGAAGATATGCTTTTCTCAAAGAAGCCCTGCGCTTTTTCGGAAAAATTTTCTTGGCTTCATTTCTTGGAGCAATGGTCTTTTCCTGGTGGTATTTTGCCATTATTCCGTCGACATTTAAAACACACACGATTTTCTCCCTCCTGACTTCGCGATTTTCTCAGCAACCTGAAATTTTCTATGGAATTAATGCGGTTGGTATATCTATCTTGTTCCTGTTTGTCGTGTTTTCCCTGAGGGAGTCCGCTTTGCTGTCAAAGATGCTCATTATTCCAGCACTTTTGTTCTCCATAGGCTTTGTTATGGAATTTGAACGGGTGCGGGAGTTTATCAGGGGACCGTATCTAATGCCCGGTTACATGTACGTCAATCAGGTATTGCTGGAAGAGGGCCCGCTTCTAGACAAGGAGGGTACTTTGCAAAACAGCTACTGGTACAATATGACTGCCAATGGGGCTGATACGCTAAGTCAAGGCGCATGCCTGTTTGCACAGAGCTGCTCTATGTGCCACACCATAGGTGGTATCAATGATATTAGAGAAAGGGTAAAGGGAAGAACAGAAGATGGACTTTTTGTTATCCTCGGTCATGCCCATGAGATGATCCCCTTTATGCCTCCTTTTTCCGGAACAGACCAGGAACGAAGGGTTACGGCGCATTTTCTCTATCAACTGACAAATGAGAAAATCAGTTTAGGGACACCTTCTCGCTTCACACCTTTAAAGGGAGGTGGAATTGAATAGTCTCTCTGATATCTTGCTTATGAAACCGCTTTCCAACATGCTTTTGCACGGTCTTCTCTTCTCTGCTTTCACTCTTCATATACTTTTTGTTCTCCTGGCTATAGGCACGACTATTCTAGCTCTCTATTACTTTATCCATACCTGGTGGGGTGGAAGGCTTAAAGAATTGAGATGGGACAAGGAGATTTTAAGAACGTTTCTTGCGCATAAAAGTCTGGCAGTAGTTTTGGGTGTGGGTCCATTACTTCTCATTCAAGTTGCCTTTAGCGTCCCGTTTTTTATTGGGGTCAATCTTTTTGCTCCCTTCTGGATTTTAGTGATAGTGTTCCTTATTATTGCCTTTTTGTCCTTTGATGCCTTAGGGCACAAACTATATGTTCACCATTACCTCCATTTAGGATTTGGCATCCTTGCTTTCATTTCACTCCTTGCAGTTCCTGGTATATTTGTTGCGGTATTAGTAACCGTCGAGAACTCAGACAAGTGGCTAACAATTATCCACAAGGGCTACAAACTGAGTAGCCCGTTAGCCCTCCACTGGTTATTCAGATATTTGCATATCCTTGGCGCTGCTGTCGTATTTGGTGCAGCCTTTCATTATTTCTTCTCAACAGAGAATGAGACCGGAAAAAGGCGGACAATGCTTAAATGGATTGTTAATGGGATTCTGCTTCAGTTTATCCTCGGCATCATGCTTTATAGTTCTTTGCCAGAAAAACCCGATCAAATCTCCAATGTTTCCTTGTTTGTCGGCGTGATTGGAGCGGCGGTTTTCCTATCGCTGATTTTTTCCAGTAGAAACAAGGCTACCACATTAAAAATGAAAACAGTATTACCCGTTTTGCTGCTTATACTTGTGCCGATGCTTCTGGTAAGGCAGTTCATTCAGGACAAAAAACTTATGCCACTCGAGAAACAGTTGCAGGCAAACGCCAAGACCTATCAAAAGGAATTGCAGTCATATCACCAGGAAGCCCTTAATACATATGAAGCGGATATCCATCTCGTCTATGATAATGGAGAAACGATCTATTTGAAAAGTTGCGCCTTCTGTCATGGAGAAAAGGCGGATGGCAACGGAACAGAAGCAAAAAGCCTTGCCATCCCTCCTGAAGACATATCGGCGCTAAGAACAACCCGTTTTCATCTTCGCCAGACACTGATAGATGGTGTTCCCGGTTCTTCCATGCCTTACTTTACCTTTTTCGATAGGAATAAGTTGGAGGGCTTAGCAGACTATCTCAACAGGAGATATTCTGTTTTAGGCTTGCCAAAGCCGATCCCTGTCAATATTCCTGATTCGACCTTACAGAAGGCTCGGGAAACGTATGGTGCAACGTGCACACAATGCCATGGAAAGGATGGAACAGCTACAAAGCTCTCACGCGGATTTAAACCTCCGCCACCTGATTTTATGGTTTTTAGTTTGTCACCCGAGAGAGCCTTTAAGATCGTAACAAATGGTTATCCTGGAACCATGATGCCAGCATTCGGAACCCTGCCGGAAGAAATCCGTTGGGGACTGGTGAAAATGATCAATGAGAAAAGAACTGTTTAGCCTGTTTGAAATGCTCCATACAGGCTGCACCAATCCGTTACAAATCCGGCACAGTAAGACTGATCTCCTGTCCCGCCGGACTGAGTCCTTTCTCGCAGGACAGAGTGCGCCGAACTGCACCTAACTCTCACCTTGTTAAAACAATCTAACTAACTGAAAAAATAAGATAATGCTTTTTTGCAATGCTGTTGGCATGCTTCTTGGTACCACCTAAAGGCAGACAGCAATATTTCAGGACAATTGAAGCAGCAAGCCTCAACAGACCTCTTTTCCTGCAGAACAGAGCCCTTTGGAACTGGCGTAGGACTTCCGAGATTGATGGAGGCGCTCCGAAAGGAATGGAGGCACTGAGAGTAACGGCAGAGAGGAAGATCGTCAAGATACGGAAGGTATCACTGATCGGTTTGAGGTGATGGAGTTCATATGGGGACAAAGAGGAGTGGATGGAATCTCTCGTATACGACTTTCAAAGTCTTTGGTGGAAATGGCTGTGGCCGATCCTGGAGCTCGTTATCGGTTTCGGGTTAGTTGTCTTTATTCACGAACTCGGCCATTTCACTGTTGCGAAGGCGGTCGACATTAAGGTTGAACAATTCGCGCTCGGCTTTGGGCCAAGGCTCTTTGGTTTCAAAACGAGGGAGACAGACTACCGCGTTAACCTTCTGCCAATGGGCGGCTACGTAAAGATGGTCGGCCAAGAGGATTTTCGCCCTCTGGAGGAGCAGCCCGAGATCGATCCACGGGCGTTCAGCAGCAAGCCGGTCTCCGCCCGTCTCGGGGTCATATCCGCCGGCGTGGTGATGAACGTCATCCTGGCCTGCGTGCTGTTCGTCATCATAGGCTTGGTCGGCATACGTTTTCCCGCGCCTGTGGTGGGAGGCTCGCTCGTCGGCTACCCTGCTTACAATGCGAAAATCCAGTGGGAGGTTAAGGGCGACCATGCCCCGGAAGCCCTCAGAGCGAAATCGTCTCAACCGACGGATGCCCACTCGTCTTCACCGAACGTGACCTTCGGGATACAGCCAGGCTACAGAATCCTGAAAGTCAATGATAAGATCATTACTCGATTCACCCAGGTCCCAATCATCGCCTCTCTCGCCGACCGCAATGAGAGATTCAGGATGACCCTCGAGCGCCTGGTCAACGGCGAAAGGGAGATCGGCACCACGGAGGTTGGGTTGATGCCGCTGGGGGGGCACCTCGCCTTCGGGTTGATGCCGGCCCTGAGCACGACCCTGGCAGGCTTAGGGAACTATATCGCGAGTGATCCCTTCAAGGACGGCGATCAAATCGTCGCGATTAACGGCCACAAGATCCAGCACAACTGGCAGATCGAATCAATCGAGCAGACCTTACGCGGCCTTCCGGCCACCGTCACCGTCCTCCGTGGTGACAAGAAGGTAGACGTCATAATCCAACCGCACTTGCGAATTCGTACGGGAGTGTTTTTTCTCAAAGACGGGACAGCCATCTCCGGCAAAATAGCGGGCTTTTCCCACGATGGCAAGGCCGTCATATTGAACTCCTCCGACAATAAAGAAGAGAGTCTGGCCCTTGCAGATGTCATCTGGCCTGCTAAGAGCGAGCTTCTGGACATCGGAGGTCTGGTGCCGAGACTACAGGTGGTCGGTGTCATCAAGGGCTCGCCTGCGGATATGGCAGGGCTGAAACCAGGCGATATCATTGAAGCGTATGGCGGCGTTGCTAGCCCCACGATCAAGCAGTTCATCGACATGAGCGATCAAAGGGGCGAAAAGGAGACTGAAATTATCATTGCACGAGGGGGCAAGAGATTGCCCCCGATGACGATCCGCCCCACAAGGCGCAGGGGCAGGGTTGTCGTCGGAGTCCTGCAAGGCCTGGACGAGATGAACCCCGTTATCGCCTACGCGCGTAAGGGTTCTCCAGGGGCCAAGGCCGGATTGATGAGCGGCGATGTCTTTACAATGATTAACGGCCGGCAGGTTGACAGCTGGGTAGATCTTTTCAATGCCCTGAAGGATCTTGAGGGGGAAAAAGTCACCATAGGATATCGACGGGGCGGCCTTAGAGAAGAAACAGCCGAGATAGGGGATCTCACCAGGGCGATCTTCAATCGGAAGGACTACCGGTATACCCTGTTTCCCGGTCCTAGGGGATTTTCCGTTCTCATGGGCAGAGAGGTCAAGAAGAATCCCCTGGCCGCAATCGGGTGGGGCGCCCGTGAGACATGGGACTTCATCGCCATGACCTACGCTACCCTTGCCAGTTTCTTCAGGGGCACCGTTTCCTACAAGGATTTCAGCGGGCCGGTCGGCATCGGCAGCATCGCCATCCAGGCCGGCCGCGAGGGCGTTTTTTCATTCGTGTACTTCATGGCGATCATCTCCATATCGCTCGCGGTGCTGAACTTCCTTCCCATCCCCGTAGTGGATGGAGGGTATGCCGTATTTCTCTTGATAGAGAAGATCCGCAGCAAGCCGCTGCCTCTGAAGGTGCAGAACGGCATCGTGATGATCGGCTGGGGTTTCTTGTTGTTCGTCTTCTTTGCGCTCACCTGGAACGACCTATCCAAAGTATTGAGCAATCTCTGGTAGCAGGAAGGCATGTTTAGCTTTTCCTGAAACTCCGCGGTTAATCGGGCGGTTTTGGCGTGGTTTCAGGGGAGGGCATCGCACCGGCGCACCCGTTGCTCCTCCACCCTGCGATATACAAAAAGGAGGAAAAGATCACTTTGGCCGGGGAAATCATCGGTAAGCAAACCAAACCGCTGGGCAACGCGGAATATACTTACCCTGTGGTCATGATCAAACAGCTTCATCTGTGGAGGAAGAAGAGATTGTATCCCCTGCCTTATTATCTGGGGGGTCCGTATTGGCACGATCCATGGTACGGCCCTTGGTACGTTCCCTAATGTCCTTTTATATACTTCTATTCATAAAGAGGGGTTTCTTCTCGGTTTCTTTTTCCCGCAGCACGCTCGTACCCTTCACCATCAATGGAAAGATTGCTGGCAGTGTGCGGTGCCCGGTATCCTCATATTTACCCGTTTAACGGGACAGGCGATCCCGCCTTCTCAATCCCCTTATTCAGGCTTTGGCCCCAAGGTAACCTGGGCAAAATCGCCCGGCCGTACCCACGTGCGAAAGGCGCCCTGTACCTGTGCAGCAGACGTCTCCAGGTACTGTTTTGCAGCACGCAGGGGCTCGTCAAGGGGTAGATCTTCCAGGGAACGATGTAATAGTTTTTGTGCAATATCGTCCATACTTGATTCGGAAAGAGGGATCTTCCTGATGAGAAGGGTCTTCGCCTGCTGTAGCTCAGTCGGGGTGATCAGTGTTTCCTGTATATCGAGGAGATCCTTCTCCACCATGGTGCGCGCCTTTGAGACGTTCTGAGGATCACAGGCATAGAAGACCTCAAAGGTCGAACGGGTCTTTCGCACATTCAGTTCGGAGCCGACCGTATAGACCAAACCGGCCTTTTCCCTGAGATCACGGTACAACCGGGTGGCATAGAAAGCACCCGACAGCACGTGATTCCCCACCTGCAACACATAGTAGTCGGGATTGGAACGCGTCAAGCCGAGGCTCTGGGCGAGGATCACGGCATCCTGCACCCGGCTCGCATCAGGCACCCACGTGACTGAGGGCCCGCTGAGGGGTACCGGGCGTAAATCCGTTTCGGGCTTGGTCCCACTGGCCTTCCACTCACCGAAGTACTTTTCAATGGTGGACTTGGCTTTCTCCGGCGTAACCTTGCCGATGATCACAATAGTAGTGAGATCGGGACGGAATGTCTTTGTGTAATACGTCTTGACATCGGCGAGTGTAAGCCGGCCTACGGTTTCGGGTTTAGCCTGTCTCAAGGTCGGATCGTCCTTGGGGTAGAGGGCTTTTTGCAGGGCGCGTTTCGAGAGGTAGGAAGGGCTCTCGAGGAGGCCGGCGAGGGAGCTGATGATCTCCTGCTTGACCACCTTGAACGCGGATTCCGGTAATGCAGGGCGAAGCAAGTTGTCCGCAAGAAGTTCCACCCCACGATCAAAGTGCTCCTCCAGGACCTGAAGCGAGAAGCTCGATCCTACCGATGCACTGGCTGCAATATCGTCAAGGGCTTTCTGGTAGGCCAGCCGGTCGCGGGTGGTCGTGCCATAGGAAAAGAGGCCTTCCAGGATCTGGTCGACCCCCTCCTGCCCTTTTGGTGCCTCGAGATCGGGATTGTTTTTTACCTCACCATAGAAGCTTATGGTGGGGCTGATGCTCTGCGGTTGAACGATGAGGCGCAGCCCATTGGGGAGATGGTAGACTATTGGGTTTACCCGAGAGACAGGGAGGGTAGGTGGCTCGAGGGCCTTTTTTGCCCATTCGGGCAGGGTCACGCGCTTGGTCTTCTTGGGTGCAAAGGACTCCCTGCCTCTGCGGAAGCTCTTCGCCTCAACCGGCTCCCCTGAGGGGCGAGGGGTCAAGAGACCGACGACCGCTGTGTCATTGACAAGGTATCTTCTGGCAACACGGTTCACGTCCTCCACGGTCACCTTCTTGATGGCCTCGATATCGTCTTCCGGAGATTGACGACCCTCGATGGCGAGCGCCTGGGACCACAGGGAAGCCAGGCCGGACACCGAATTCTTCTGGAACTCCGCATCCGCAACCTCCATACGCTTTGCCGCCTCAACGAGGTCCTCAGGAAAGCCCTTGTTGACATAATCGGAAATGATGTTTTTTATCAGGGAAACGAGGGCCGAGCCATCACCCTGATGGGGAAAGGCTGCCAGGACAAAGCCCATACCGGCTTTCGGAAGCACATCGGCGTTGAAGGCGGTAAACAAGGCCTTCCCGTCCACTACGAGGGCATACAGGTCGGCGCGCTGGCTGCTCAGCACATCAGCCAGAACCTGACCGGCGGCAAAATCCGGGCTTTCGTAGCCGGGCAGACGATAGGCGATCACGGCCAATCCATAGGGAAAATCTGTCTCAAGCTCGATCATGGAAGGCTTAAGTGGCTGGAGATGTATTTCAGGTCTGGGAGGCAGCGGGCGTGGTGGAATCTTTTCGAAGAGTTCCCTTACCATCTTGAGTGTCTCTTCCGGATCCACATCGCCCACAATAACCAGGACGGCGTTGTTGGGTGCATACCAGGTATCATAAAACTTCTTGAGCATGGCACCGGTGGTCTTCTGGAAGGAAGGTCTCGTGCCGAGTGCGTCGTGTGCGTATGGGGTACCTGCGTACATCGCCTCGAGCAGACGGCTGTAGAAAACGTACATGGGGTTCGATAAGTCCTGGGCAACCTCCTGTTCGATGGTCCCTCGCTCCTCCGCCCAGAGATCCTGATCATCTAATACACCCTGCATTCTGATCGATGAGATGTGCAGGGCCACTTCCAGATCCTCCGCGGGCACGGTAAAGAAATACTGTGTGACCGTCTGTTGCGTATCGGCATCGAATTCCCCTCCCATGGCCGCGATGAGATTTGCGAGCTGGGCTGCAGATAGACCCGGACTGCCGCGAAACATCATGTGTTCCTGGGCATGGGCCATGCCGGGAAAACCGGTGGGGGCCTCGTTCGAGCCCACCAGGTAATTGACTTCCGTCGTCACCACCGGTGCAAGCGTATTCTTCACGATGACCACCCGCAGGCCGTTATTCAGCGTGGTGCGGACTAGACCAGCCTGCGCGGTCCCCCCCACAAGCGACATGGAAAGGATGATCATCCAGCAAAAAAAACAGCATACCCGCCTTGACATAGTCCCCATGATTCCCTCCTTATCTTATGGCCTTACCTGCGACGAACACCTCTCATAATTGGAAAGGTTAAGCTTTCTCGCCGCGCTTCTTCTGGCACGAGCTTCTCTATCAATCTCGTAAGTTGGAGGCTCATTTCCAAGGACTCTGTTGTATGAAAAAGGTGGTTCGTTGAACCTTGATGCTTCACTCCACCTGAAACATTGCCCTTCACTTTTGGATGGTACCAAGAAGTATGCCAACAGTATGGCGAATTAATATTATCATCTTCTTTCAACTAGTTAGATTGCTATGGGGAGGTGACGGTTATCTGTAATTCACAGAAATGTGTCCTGCAAGAAAAGAATCCGTCCAGCCTGACAGGAATTCCGTCTCTCAGGGCAGGATTTCTCAGAGGCCAAGCGAAACGAGATGCTTCAGTGTGTTGCGGGTATGCGGGTTTTTTATTGGAGCATGGGTATGTCTTTTTTGCTTAGAGCCCTCAAGATCTCCTTCCTTCTGATCAACAAACTATGGAGGAGCACACCATGATGAGCTCTGGTTTCCATTGACACACCAGGGTAAACTTTCTATTCTTCGCACCACAAGGGGGTTTTTATCAGCCCCCTAGGACTGCAAGCCCGAGGCGGCGCCGGGAAGATGTCGCCTGGAAAAACAGGTTTTCCGCGAGGAATGGATGATACCGTACCCCCACATTCCGCCAGAGATCATCTCTATCGGCCCCATCCGCTGGTATGGGATGATGCACCTCCTCGGCTTCGGCTTCAGTTACTGGTTGATGAAGTGGCTGACCTCCAGGCGGGATACCCGATTCAAAGGATCACTGATCCTGGATTTCTTCGCCTATGCTGCCCTGGGAATCGTGGTGGGGGGGCGCTTGGGCTACATCCTGGTTTACAATCTCTCTTATTATGTATCATCACCCTTGGAGGCCTTCGCGATATGGCACGGCGGACTCTCCTTTCACGGGGGATTTGTGGGCGTCGTCTTTTGGAGCTTCGTGGGCCTTTACGGGCTGTTCCGGTTTCTGGTGGAGTTTACCCGTGAGCCGGACCCTCAGCTCGGGTTCATCCTGGGGCCTTTTTCCATGGGCCAGTTCCTCAGTTTACCCATGTTCCTTTTGGGGGGCTGGATGACCTGGAGACGTTGGAAGCATGTTCAAGCCGAGCCCTGACGTCGAGGCATCGCCTGTTCAGGCTTCAGGTTACAGACTTCTCGTTTTGAAAGCTTGATCTTTCCTCTCATTTACTGTTTAGGGCGGATCACCGGCGCACGGCCAAGCGCTTGATCGTCCCGCGAAGAGCTTCAAATCTGAGGTCCCCTCACTATCTCAAAGACCTCATACCGGTGGCGGGCAGTAACGTGAATCAGACTTGTAAGAGCTCCAGCCTCTCTTGGTGCCATCTCTGGGCGCTCATGAAAAAACAGCGTATATCCGTAACACACTGACCTACCCGGTTTCTCACTACCCCTCAGAAAATCCTGCCCTGAGAGACGGAATTCCTGTCAGGCTGGACGGAGTCCTTCCTTGCAAGACAGACTGCGCCGAACTGCACCTAACTCTCACCTTGTTGAAGCAATCTAACTACTTGAAAATAGGCGATAATACTTTTTTGTCACGCTCTTGGCATGCTTCTTGGTACCATCTAAAAGTGAAAGGCAGTGTTTCAGGAGAGTGATGCGGGTGTAATAAGGTTTAATGAATCTCTTTTTCTATTCAACGGAGACCGGTGGGACTGGCGGACAACTCCAGAGATTAGTAGAGGCGCTGGTACCTGAGGAAAAGGTGGAGGTGTACCGAACCATCGGGAGCCTTTCCGAGAGGCTTTATTTGCCCCGGAACAGCACGTCCATTGCTGTACTTTACGCGCGAAGCAAAAGCGAACTCTCAGATATTGTGTCCCTGGGCCATTTGTTTAACGACGTGCGTGTCATTCTTATCTTGCTCGACCGAAAGGATGAGACCATTGCCCTGGGTCATCGCTTAAGGCCCCGGTTCTTAACCTTCATCAATAGCGATCTTACCAGGGTTTCAGAGGTTCTCCGCAAAATGTTGGGGCATGACGACGATATACTCTAGGTTTTAAAAAGGAGGTAGCACCATGCAATACACAGCTCAGGCCTTGCTAAAAACAGCACCAGAACATCAAAGAGCGCCTCTCGTTACTACAGTATACGAGTTGATTGGGGCGATTGATGAGGAATTGCAACCAGGGGAGGAGAAGCTTGTTGCCCCGATTTTCTTGGATTTGATTGCTTCCGGAGAGGTCAAGTTCATAAGTAACCGCGGCCCTCAAACACACCACGCAGCGTAATCGGCTTCGGTGTCGATGCGTGTGTCTAATGCTAAGGAGGCAATGCCTTGTATGATCACCGTAAGAGCGACGAAGAACTGAACTGGTTTTCTTATATCCTTAAATTCTCCGGCTCCTCTCATCTAGCAATCATTGTGGACAAGCCATTCCGTTGCGGGGAAGAGAGTGCTGTGCCGGCAATGCCATTAGGTTAAGGAACCTTTTGTTTGGAGAGGGAAAACATGAATGCGAAAGAAAAGAAGACCGTGAAAAAGCAAACGAGGTTAACGCAAGGGGCAAGGAAAAAGCTAGATGCACGGAAAGTGAGCTTCACCTTTCAAGCTCCTGAGGCAAGAGAGGTTTACCTGGCGGGCGACTTCAACCAATGGGACACCCGATCAACTCCCATGAAAAAGGACAATCAGGGAACTTGGCACGCAGAGATAGAGCTGCCTCCCGGTAGCTACGAATACAAATTCTTTGCTGATGGTTCTTGGGTCCATGAAATAGCAGGAGCTCAAATCGTACCCAATGCTTTTGGGACCAACAACTGCTTAATCCAGGTTGAGTAGAAACAACTGGCGTCCTAAGGAATCCCTTATCCAATACGTGGATTACCAGCAGACTTTGGCTCACCGTTAGCTATTTGCCTCAAAGTTGTATTCATACAGCCTGATAAAAGAGAGGAAAAGGGCGGTGGTATTATGATTAAGGGAAAGATCATTTGAAAATGACGTATCGAACTAGGCAAGCTCAAACTAAATAAAGGAGGAATTATTATGAAAAGATCATTGCTTGTTTTAGGATTGGTTTTGGCTCTGGTGCTATTTCTCTTTCCTATAGAAGGGTGCGCCCAGATGGGACCCGGCATGATGGGCCCTCAGGGTTATGGCGATTGGAACTACTGCCCCTATTGTGGGGCTCCCCTTGGCCCGGGCGGAGGCTACGGCATGGGCCCAGGCATGATGGGCCCTGGGTACGGCATGGGCCCTGGCTATGGATACGGTCCTGGAATGATGCATGGCGGTAAGGGTGTGGGCCCCGGCATGATGGGTCCTGGATATGGTTACGGACCTCAATATCAGCCACCCCAGAAGCCCTTGGAAGAGAAGGACGCCAAGGAAATCGTGGAGAACTATGTGCGCTCAACGAGAAATCCCAACCTGAAGGCGGGCAAGATCACCGACAAGGATACCTACTTTGAGGCCGAGATCCTCACCAAGGACGGTTCTCTTGCTGACAAACTGGCCGTTGATAAAAGAACCGGGTGGATGCGTTCGATTTACTGAATCAGAGAGTACCCCATGACCCGGAAGGGTTGCGGGGTGCCCACAGCAAAGGAAGGAGCGAAAGAGATGAGTCTTGTCTTTAGACTTCTAACAGATATCGTGACCCAATGGCGAGGGTATGATTATGGACATGGCCCCGGGATGATGGGCTGGGGCTCTGGGATGGGCTGGTTTGGAGGGATTATCATGGTCATTTTCTGGCTTGCCGTTATCGTTGGGATCATATTGCTGATCCGGTGGCTGATCATATCAACGAGAACGACGAGCCACGGCACGAGCTCCGGCGACTCAGCCCTGGAGATCCTCAAAAGGCGTTACGCCCGAGGGGAGATCGATAAGCAGGAGTTCGAGGAAAAAAAGAAAGATCTGATATAGCATCCTGGCGGTACAGACTGTCTAATTCTCAACTGACCTGGATACCTTCATTTCTATCGCGGGACCCCGGCACTGTTCCTCGTTTGCCACTACCCTTTTTTGCCTTTGTGATCTTCTCGCGACAGCAACGCAGAAGAAGTTTCAGGGAAATTGAAACGGGTTGTTGAGAGTGTGCGGGCGCACGGTCGAGAAGGTTCTTGAAAAACCACAAGGAATTTGCCAGCCAGGCCTCTAAATCAATGCACTCATAATGTTAGTAAGGAGATAAAGAAGGAGGCACTATGGCAAAAGATCCGGTATGTGGCATGGAGGTCGAAGAGAAGCAGGCACACAATCAAACCCAGTACAGGGGTAAGGCATACTATTTCTGCACGCCTCGCTGCAAGGAATTTTTCGACCGCGACCCAGAAAGGTACCTTAGGGCATCGGAGGGAGATCTTCTCGACAGCCGGAAGGTGGCCGTCGTGGGCACCGGTCAGGTAGGCTCCACCTTTGCCTTTGCTTTGATGATCAGCGGCCTCGCGAGCAGTCTAGTTCTTATTGATCAGAGGGCCGAGTTAACCGAGGGACACGTGATGGACCTCAATCACGGCCTCTCCTTTGTATCCCCCTCCAGGATTTTTGCCGGCGATTACTCCGACTGTAAGGACGCCAGCATTGTCGTCGTCACCGCAGGGGCCGCTCAAAAACCGGGTGAAACCAGGCTTGAGCTTGTTCGGAAAAATACCGATATCTTCAAGAATCTCATTCCTAAGATCGTTCAACATAATCCCAGGATGCTCCTTATCGTGTCCAACCCCGTGGATGTCCTTACTTACGTGGCGCTCAAGGTCTCTGGTTACCCCATGAATAGAGTTATTGGGTCAGGGACAGCCCTTGATACCGCCAGATTTAGGTATCTCCTGAGCAGGCACTGTGAGGTCGACCCCCGCAATGTCCACGCCTACATAATCGGAGAACACGGTGACAGTGAGGTGCCGGTGTGGAGCCAGGCGAGCATTGGAGGTGTTTCATTTCTTGATTTTTGCACTGTCTGTAAAAAGGAGTGCCCTCAGGATGAACGGGAAGAGATCTTCAACCACGTCAAGAATGCGGCCTATGAGATCATCAGCAAAAAGGGATCTACCTATTTTGCCATCGCGCTGGCCCTAGTTCGAATCGCTGGGAGCATCCTCCGGGACGAAAACAGCGTTCTGACCGTCTCCACTCTTGTGGACGGTTACTATGATGTCAGCAATGTCTGTCTAAGCGTTCCGGTCATCTTGAATGGAAATGGGATCTCAAAAATCCTGAGAATCGCCCTGGATGAATCGGAGATCAAGAAATTCCAGGCCTCTGCTGCGGTGCTCAAGGACGTTATCAAGACCCTGGATCTCTGAACCATCCTTGTGGGCAAAACAATGGTACCATTAACTGAGGTTTACCCGAACCCTTTTTTGCAAGCAGTGCAAAGTTTGGCTTGCCCGCAGATCCCCCTTGATGGTGTGGCTATAATGGGCCTTGCCCGCGCCACTTACCGGAAGATGGTGCAGAACCTCGCCCGGGCTACCGGGTACAATGCCTTTGCGATTCCCCTGGCGGCGGGAGCGCTGTACAAGGCGGGGATACTCCTCTCACCTGCCATGGGTGAAGTATTGATGTCTCTGAGCAGCGTGATCGTGGCGGTCAGTGCGAGGTTTTTGAGATTAGTGAAGTAAAGCATTAAGAGATTATGTGACGCAACAATATCATGACTGATTTTTATTACAATAAGCCAGATTTAAAAAAGGAGGTCAATCCAATGAAAGTTGATCGTTTTACCAAGGTTATCTTGTGCATCATTGCTGCATTACTTTTTCTGAGATTTGCTCAGAGCCTTCTGGCTTCGAATCCGGCTTTCTTTTCCATGGGCTCCAGGAAGGAAAATGCTTTTACGCGATGACTGACATACCAATCGCAACCAGTCCGATCTCCTTGACTTGGGAAACGGGAATCTGAAGTGGGGTAAGGGGTTCAGATACAAGCGGTGCTGGAGCTTAGCTCGGAGAAAAAATAAGTAAACTCAAGTTAAATAAGAAGTTCGGCAAATATCTGAGAGATAAAGAGCTCGATTGTATCAAGGGTCATACCCTTACAAACAAATGGCCACCTGAACGGTAGGAGGTTTTGAGCATGGCCGAAACACTAAGAAGGAGAATACGTTTTTGGTTCCGCTGCCATGTTAATATGAAACGCTTGCCGCGGGCCGAAACACACCGCTAAATTCCCATCACGCAAGAGGCATTCAGCTTGATTACCTTTCTGCGCCATACGTGGGGCTGAGAAACACCCTGATAGATCTTTTGTTGTCAGATGGGAGAAGCCTTTGCTTTGAGGGTTCGTCTCCAACGTAGGCAAGACAGCGTATAAGACGGATCCCGAAGAGGACTTCGAGGTAATTGGCGTTAAGGGGGCGGACATGAATATGTGTCTGATTCAAAAGAAGCTGGGAGTCTCGCATTTCCTCGCAGTGAATGGAGGTCCTATGGTGGAACAGCGCGAACATGAGAAAGACATAATGATTTGTTCTTTGCCATTTTTTCTCCCTTAGCTAAGGTTCTCCTTCTCCTGATAATTCTATTATCCCCTGAGAAACTCCCATGAACATTTCTTTTCTCAATAACCCTGTAGAGAAGCGCCCGG
>Ga0307439_1000731_pt1 | contig 22309 bp, 17 predicted proteins | sample SalMarWE160490MG_FD_202142 | JGI IMG/M metagenome (GOLD analysis project Ga0307439, IMG submission 202142) | Salt marsh sediment microbial communities from the Plum Island Ecosystem LTER, Massachusetts, United States - WE1604-90 | ecosystem: Environmental > Aquatic > Marine > Intertidal zone >... | reverse complement strand
TGACGAGTGTCGGGGTTGTGGTCGTTGTGTGGACGTCTGCCCTGAGCAGGCCATCGAGATCAATATCGCCAACGATCAGTTCGTCGAGGAATCCATCAACCGGCTGTCTTCGCTGGTGGACGTTTCGTAGTTACATTGTGTCATTGCGAGCGGAGCGAAGCAATCTCCAATGCGCAAGTAGGGGATTGCTTCGGCAGAAAACCCGTGCCTCGCAATGACACTCAGAGTCCAATTGTCGTTAGAAGGGACGGCGTAAATGGTCAAAATCCCCGTGTTAAAAAGTATCACCGAAGCCAACGCTTTGTTGGCCGATGCCATCCGGGCGAGGTTCGTCCAGCAGGACGTGTTGGTGCTGAACATTATCGCCTCGCCGGGAGCTGGCAAGACCACACTGCTGGAGCGCACCATCGAGAAACTGCATGGGGAGCTGCGCCTGTCGGTCATCGAGGGCGACCCCACTACCAGCCTGGACTCCGAGCGCATCGGTGCCGCTGGGGTGCCGGTGGTGCAGATCAACACCGACGGCGGATGCCACCTGGAGGCGCGCATGATCCAGGTGGCTTTGGAGCAACTGGACGTGGAAGACGCCGACGTGGTCATCATCGAGAACGTCGGCAATCTGCTGTGCCCCACCGGCTGGGACCTGGGCGAGGACGCCAAGGTGGTGGTCGCCAGCCTGCCCGAGGGCGACGACAAGCCGCTCAAGTACCCGATGGCCTTCGCCACCGCCCAGGCGGTGGTCATCAACAAGATTGATCTGGAGCCTTACCTCCCGGCCCAGGCGTCCGTGCTGCGCCAGAACGCCCTCCGGATCAACCCAGACCTGGCGGTGTTTGAGGTCTCTGCCCTCACGGGTCAGGGTCTCGAGGGATGGTTGGGCTGGATACGGACTAAACTGGCCAAGAAACGGGAGTCCTGATGCACGAAGCGTCCATAACCGAGGCGATGCTGGACCTGGCCCTGGAGTACGCCCAAGGCCAGCGAATCACCGATATCTACCTCCAGGTGGGCAGGATGTCGTTCGTTGTCCCTGGATGTGTCGAGTTCTATTTCGAGCATCTCAGCAAGGGCTCTTTGGCTGAGGGGGCGACGCTGCACTTTGAGACTGTGCCTCTGGAGATGACGTGCACAGATTGCGGGAGGCAGGCCGATCTGAGCAAGTGGGCGGATGAGCAACCCAGAACGATCATGGTGCAGGCCCTGGCTCGAGGTTGCCAGTGCGGCAGCCAGAATCTCCGCGTCACCGGCGGTACGGGCTTCAACATGTTGAGTATCGGGGTGGAAGCTGCACCTACATCGAGAAAAGAAAAGGAGAACGAGGAATGACTGAGGACATCTATCGCCAACTGGCCCGACGACTGGACGCTATCCCCAACGGCTTTCCTGCCACCGAGAGCGGCGCGGAACTGCGACTGCTGGCCAAGATCTTCACGCCAGAGGAGGCGGCGCTGGCCAGCGTGATGCGCCTGACCCGCGAGCCGGCCGCCGACATCGCCGCCCGCGCCGGCGTGGGCGCTGACACGGCCTACCGCACCCTCAAAGGGATGGCTCGCAAAGGACAGATCCGCATCAAGAAAGGTAAAGGCCAGCTCCTCTTCGGATTGATGCCCTTCGCCGTTGGCCTCTACGAGGAGCAGTTGCCCCGCATGGACGAGGAACTGGCGACGCTGTTCGAGCAATATCTTCAGGAGACGCAGGGTGGCAGCATCGTCCGCGAAGCACCCGCCGTTCACCGCGTCATTCCCGTCGGAGAGGCGATCCCTTTCGATTTGGAGGTCTTTCCTTACGAGCGGGCCTCCGAATTGCTGGAGGATGCCAAATCGTGGGGCGTGCGAGATTGCATCTGCCGCGTCCAGCAGCGGCTGATCGGCAAGGGGTGTGACCACCCCATCGAGAACTGCCTGGTCTTCGCGCCGGTTGAGGGCGCGTTCGACCACAGCAAGGTGGACAGGGCCATCACCAAAGAGGAGGCGCTGCAAATCCTACACGAGGCCGAGGAGGCCGGGTTGGTGCACTCCGCCGGCAACTACCGCGACCAGCACTACTACATCTGCAACTGCTGCACCTGCTGCTGCGGGATATTGCGCAGCGTGGCCGAGTTTGGCGTCCCCACCACCGCCGTCCGCTCCGACTTTCACGCCGTCGTGGACGCCGAGGTGTGCTCCGGCTGCGGTGACTGCCTGGAGCGTTGCCAGTTCGATGCCCTCTCCGTTCCCGAAGATGTTTGTGTGGTGGACTACGCCCGTTGTGTAGGCTGTGGACTGTGCGCCACGGTTTGTCCTACCGACGCGCTGCACCTGGAGCGCCGGCCTGAGGGCGAGGTTCCCCCGCCTCCGGCTGACATCAAGGAGTGGATGGTGCAACGCGCCCACGAGCGTGGCATCTCGATCTCGGATGTTCTGTAAACGATCTATAAACGAAACGAAAGGAGAGAAACGATGAGTGTCAAAGCTTACATCCTGGCAAACGTAGAGGTTGGCATGGGCGAGGGGGTGATCGAGGCCCTATCGGACATCGAGGGGGTCAAGAGCGCCCACAACGTCACGGGACCTTATGAAGTGATCGCCTTCGTCGAGGTTCCAGACACTGCTGCGCTGGGGGAGTTGGTCGTCAACGAGATCCAACTGGTTGATGGCATCGAATACACCCTCACCTGCGTGGTTATGTGAGCCTGGAGAATCATGGCTGCTGGCCGCCCCGGCCGGGTTTCTGATCCGGTAGGACGGGCAAAATCCACTGCATCGGCAAGCTCAGGTCAATAGTATACAGCCTCAGGGCTCAGCCCGCGGCGGAATCCTCCTCGTTCATTCCCAGGTACGAGAGCACCAACCGCCGCCGCGAGAAGTGCCCCAGGGTGATGACCTCGATGAGCATCGGGCCGCCGAGCAGGGTGCGGACGATCTCGTTCACGCTCCGCCCCTGCCGCTGGAGCGCCAGCACCTGCTGGCCCAACTTCTCCAGGTAGGCGATCTTGGCCGCGAGTTCAGCCGCCGGGCCGTGGCGCACGCGCGCGCTGCTGGGAAAGAGCGTGGTTGCTGGTAGCGCAGCGATCCGTTTAAGCGAGGAGATAATCCCCCACACGTCGTACCCGGCCCGCAGAGCGCGATCCCGCCCGCCCACGAACAGGTCGCCAGAAAAGAGCCAGCCCTGTTCGGGTTCGTACAGGCAGATGTGGTCGGGGCTGTGGCCAGGGGTATAGACCACCTGGAAGCGGTAGTGCCTGGTCTCGATGACCTCGCCGTCGGAGAGGGGCTTGCCTTGGGATGGTTCGGGCCAGCCCCACATGACGCGCCGGTAGGGATGCAGCGGTTGCCGGCCCCGCGGATCGGCCAGGATGGGTAGGGCCAGCGGGTGGGCTCGAATCTCCAGCTCGTCACGCTGGCGTTGCAGCCAGCCGTTGGCGCCGATGTGGTCTTCGTGAGAATGGGTGTTCACGATACCGACGAGGGGTGCTTCTGACAGCGCCTCCGCCAACTCTGGCGCGCTGAAAGCGCAGCCGGTGTCCACCATCAGATCATCCACCAGGTAGGCGGCGGTCCAGTAGCGCCCACGACCGGCGAGGGTGCGGGCCAGATCAAAGCGGGTGACGTCGTTGTAGGTTGTAATCTTGAGCATAGTCTTTGACTTCCAAGCTGCAACCCGCTACGGCTCCAGCACCAGCACACCTTCCGCATCCGCCTCCACGGCGGCCCGCTGCCACAGCATGGGGTGATACTCGATGTTGCGCCAGGCATCAATCATGTCGCCGTAGTGACGGTGGTAGGGGTGGCCGGATTGGCCGGTGGTGTGCATCGAGACCGAGCGGGTGAAGTCCCCTACATCCACGATCTGGCGGTAGGAGGGAACAATCACCACGCCGTAGGGATCGCTCGGACTGTAGCCGGTGTTATTGACGGTGGCGATACTGCCATCCACCGGCACCGGCCCCCGGTTGAAGATGGCCTCAACGAGGCCAATGCCGCACTGCCCCAGGCTCTGGTTCTCGAAGGTGGCGGTGTGCAGATCATCCCATCGCCAGCGGGCCATATTTCCCCCCAGTGTCTCGGTCAATTCCTCCACCGCCTCCTCCAGTGCCTTCATCAATATCCCGTCTCGCGTCTCCACCTGGGGCGTGGTCACGTCGTCGAACCAGGGGGAGACATCGTCGGCCAGGAGGCTCACCAGCGCGACCCCTGCCGTGCTCCGCGCCCGCTGCAGGAGTTGCTCCCCCAGCTCGTCGCCGAAGGTCAGGTCTATCAGGTGCAGGCGGAAGGCCTCGAAGAGAGCGGCTCCGGCACTGTCCCGCATCGCCCGCCCGTCCCAGGCTCGCAGCAGGTTCAGCGCTTCCGCCAGGCGAGGCTCGTCGCTGGAAAGCGCCAGGAGATAAGGCAGCACGTCTTGGGCGTAGATGGGGCTGCTATCCCCGTGGATAGCTTGCAAATCCTCCAGTGAGAGAGAAGGATCGGCCTCGATCAGCTCCACGATCCGCCGCGCCCGGTAACCGGGGTCCCAGTCCATCGAGATGAAATAGGGGTAGTCCGGCCCCACGACGGCGTTGTTGGCAGTGACGATGTACCCCTCCGGCGGGTTGAAGGCGCGGGGCAGCTCGTCGAAGGGAATGTAGTCCACCCACTCGTACTCCCCCGTCCAGCCGGCCGCCGGCATGGAGCCATTGCCGGAAGCGCGGATGGGGATGCGGCCGGGGGCCTGGTAGCCGATGTTCCCCTCCACGTCGGCGTAGACGAAGTTCTGGCTGGGCACGTCCCAGTACGAGAGCGCCTCCCCGAATTCCTCCCAGTTGCTGGCCTGGTCCAAGAGAATAACACTCTGCATCAGTGTGCCCGGCTGCAGGGCGGTCCAGGAGAGGGCCAGCGGTTGCCAGCCCAAGGCCCACTCCTCCTCCGTGCCGCCGACCACGTCGTTGATGATGGGACCGTGGCGGGTGAGGCGGGCGTTCATCACCACCGGCTCCTCCTCGCCCGCGACGCGGATCTCCTCGCGGACGATCTCCATATCCAGCCACTCCCCCTGGTACTCGTACTGGTTGGGGTTCTCCGGATTGACCCGCTCGATGAAGAGGTCTTGCACGTCTGGCCCCAGGTTGGTGACCCCCCAGGCGATGTGGTCGTTGTGGCCGATGATGACGCCGGGGGCACTGGCGAAGGAGGCGCCGACCACGTTGTAGGGGCAGTCCGGCCCGACGGGTTCGCAGTGGAGGCCGATCTCGTACCAGATGGAGGGCATCTGGATGCCCAGGTGAGGATCGTTGGCCAGCAAGGGCATCCCCGTCCCGCTGCGACTCCCGGAGATGACCCAGTTGTTGCTGCCGACATCGTCTCCTGTGCCCAGGGGATGAAATTCAACGGCGGCCTCAGGCAGCGCCTCCAGCGTCGCTCCCGTCAGCGGGTGGGGGACGATGACCGGGTAGTCGTCGGGGTAGGGGGGCACCAGTGCGCCGACGGTAGGGGTGCCCAGCCGGGCGGCGATGTGGGCGCGGAGGAGTTCGCCGCTCATGTTGCCGCTCAAGTCCCAGGCCATCACCTTGGCCCAGGTGAGGGTGTTCAGCGGCGTCCAGGGCTCTGGGTCGAACTTGACCCCGGTGAGGCCCAGGATGGTGAACTCCAGTCCCAGGCGGCCCCGGTGGGTGGAGAGGTAGGCGTTGACACCCTCGGCGTAGGCCTCCAGCATCGCCTGCTCTTCCGGGTCCAGTTGCTCCAGTTCCTGGGCGGCGGCGCGGTGCCAGCCGATGGTGCGGATGAAGCGGTCGTTCTCCAGAGCGGACTCCCCCAGGATCTCCGCCAGCCGTCCGGAGCCGATGCGCCGCCAGAACTCCATCTGCCAGAAGCGGTCCTGGGCGTGGACGTAGCCTTGAGCGAAGAACAGGTCGTGGGGGTTGGAGGCGTAGATGTGGGGGATGCCCCAATTGTCACGGTAGACCTCCACCTGGGATTGGAGCCCCACTGCCTTGATGGTGCCGTTGATGGTCGGGAAGCTGCGCCTGACGACGAAGTAGCCCCCGCCAGCCGCCACGATCACCACCAGCAGGATGAGGACGCCAAGTACCTTCAGAATCTTGCCTAGCAGGTTTCGCATTTTCTCTTCTCCTTCGTATAATTGTTGTGTGGGTTGAGTAATAAGTATACCATGACTGGCCGGAACATGGAAATACGGAGAGTAACGGGGACACAGAAGGCGGACAAAACTCCGTGTCTCCGTGTTCTTCCGTGTTTCCGTGTTACATCGGCACTTGACAGGGTGCAAGCTCGCTGCTATACTCATTACCTGACCTGAATGTTACCCGGCGGTTGCCCGCGTCGGGTTATGGAAGTCGCGCCGGTGCGGCTGAAGGAGCAGCTTGACGTGTTGAGTCTGGAAGTTGGAAGTTGGAAGTTGGAGGTTGGAAGCTGGACTGTACGGCGAAGCAGTGTCGCCCGTACGGCTGCCGTCATCGGGGTGCTGGTCATAGGTTTCTGGCTGCTGGTCGGGCTTTGTGGCGTGATGCAAGCTCAAGCTTCAAACCTCAAATCTCCAATCTCCAATCTCCAATCTCCAACCTCCAACCTTCAACCTCCAATCACCTACACCATCTATTGCCCCCTACTGGACAAGAACTACACACCCCTTGATGCCGCCTTCACCTACACCCCCACGACGGTCTACACCGACACGGTGGTGTATTTCAGCGACCAGAGCGCGGGCAGTCCCACGGCCTGGCAGTGGGACTTCGGCGACGGCGAGTTGGCGGCGACCCAGAACCCCACCCACACTTACGCGCTGGCAGGAATCTATACCGTGAGCCTTACGGTAACGAACGCGTACGACTTAGACATAGCAACCGACATGATCACAGTGACCACGCCCCCGATGGAACTGCTCGTCAACGGCGGTTTCGAGGAGGACGATGAGGTCTGGTACATCGGCTGGACGCCGCGTCCAGCGGTCTATTCCACGGCGGTAGCCTACAGCGGTGCCAGGTCTATGCGCCTGGGCATCACCGACCAGGGCGATTATCCTAGCTACTCCACCATCTGGCAGAAGGTGACCATCCCCTTCGATGCCTCCTACGCCAACCTATCGTTCTGGTACTATCCACTCTCCCAGGATGTGATCGAACACGATTGGCAGGAGAGCCTGATCCTGGATGCCAACTTCTACTCGCTCGCTGAGGTGATGAAGGTGAATTCCAACAGCCAGACCTGGACACATCATACTTTCGATCTGCTGTCCTATCGAGGGCAAACGATAGTCATCTATTTCAACGTGCACAACGACGGGGAAGGCGATCTCAAGACGGCCATGTATCTGGATGACGTGTCGGTGGCGGTAAGGGATGGAACGGGGCGACAGGTTTACTCAGGCTGGGCAGTGGAAGCCTATCCAGAGCTGAGCGGTGGGGACATGCAAGGCATCGTCAGCAGGCAAAAGGCAAGGGGCTGCAACATCGTTTTGATCGGGCACAATAATCCGGGAGAGGTAGGCATTGACAAGGCCGAGCCTGGGCTATCCTACGCCGTCTATCGAGCTTTCATTGATCCTGGGAACCCCCTTCACGACGATGCTCAGGCTATGGTGGAAGCGCAGTACCGCATGTTGGCGGCCTGTCGCCAGGAGGGGATGAAGGTCATCCTGCCCGTCGGCTATCAGATCCAGATGGGGGAGCAGTGGAACGCGCAGCACCCCTACGATCTGCGAACGGACTACTACGGCAATCCCCTCAACATCGGCGGGCAAAGCGCCTCGTTCTACTCGCCCGCTTACCAGGCCGACATTCGAGCCTATTACCAGTGGGTGAACGCCAATTTCGTGCAGCCCTACCAGGACATCATCCTGATGCTCAACCTGGCCGACGAGCCCCAGGGGGCGGACTACTCTAGCCACGCCAATGCCGTCTTCTCGAACAGGTACGGATATTCCTTCTGGGAGGCGGGTGACGATCCCCAGCGGTGGCGACAGTTGGGCGAGTTCCAGGCCCACTACATCGTCGAGTACGCCGCCTGGAGCGCGAATGTGTGGCAGGAGATAGACCCGGACATAATGACCACCATGTCCTTCTGCGGCTTCCTGGCCCGCTACGGCTACTACCTGCCCTACGTTGAGCCGCTTTTCAGGGACACGCCGTCCAACTTCGCCGTCACCTTCGACGCCTATCCCAGGGACGGGTACTACACCGACCCCATCACCGAGGGCGACCTGACGTCTCTGTTCATCCTGATTCGCTCCCTGGGGCACTATTCGGACATCTACGACAAGCCGCTCTATCTTTGGTCCACGGCCAACAGTTGGGGCCTGGGCCAGGACAGCTCCGACAAGGCGGACATCGCCGACGCAATATCCAATATCTATTATCTAGCCCAACTAACCACTCAGACTGGTGGACAACTTCAGGGCATCAACTACTGGAACTACAACGTCAAAGGTCAGGGGCTATACAACGACACCAACCCCATCGTCTACAACCCCGATGAGATGTTCGAGCGGGTTTCGGCGGCCGGGGGTGTCGCCCGCGAGATCATGGCGGCTGACCCGTCGCCGGTTTCGGTGCTGATTTTCGCCCCCTCCAGCTATCCCTACGAGCTCATTGGCCAGACCAGGTCGTGGCTCCAGCTCTCCCGTCTGGCCACGGACATGCCCACTTTCCGCAGACTGATCAGCCGGAACATTCTCAACTACAAATTCCCGCAGATGAACGCCCTGGCCAGGAACAACGTCAATTCCATCGTGGCCACGTACCTAACCCAAGCAGGGATGGAGGGGATGGAGACTATTCTGGTGCTGGCTCCGTCGCTGGCCTACGTCTCCTCGGACGAGCTTGACCTGTTGTACGATTTCTACCGGCAGGGTGGGGAGATCGTGGCCCAGGAAGACATCGCCGAGACCTTGAAGAAGCAGATGAAAGACCCTCAGACGACAGACGTGACTTCTTATTTGACCAGGATCACCTCCGTGGCCAGCGACGGCGCAGTCTACTCCAGCTCGCTGGATGTGGAGACCCTGTTCATGGATGACTTCCAGGGCGAACTGGCGGGCTTCTGGAGAGACGTGCTGAAGGTCGGAAAGCTCAACCGGGGGTACTTTGTGCAAGGGGACGGAAACGCCCTGCTCTACAGCATAGATCCCAGCCCCGTCGCCTTCGACGTGGACATCCCCTTCACCTACGAGGGCGCGAAATACGATCGCCACGGTCGCCAGGTGAGCGAGCTCTCCGGCTCCGGCACCTTAGCCGTCACCTTGGGTCACCACGAATACGCCCGCGTCCATAGCGTGGAGTGACCAATACCCAATGAGCAATATCCAATATCCAATATCCAACTCTAACTACCGCCGAAACTTTGTCTGCTTTATGTTAGACTACGTGTTCTTCGGCGTCGGCCTGGCCTTTATGAGCCAGACGACGGTTTTGCCATCCTTCATCAGCCAACTCACCGATTCGGCTCCTTTGATCGGACTGGCCTCGACCATCCAGACCGGCGCCTGGCTTCTACCTCAACTGATCGCCGCCAGCTACCTGGCCGATAAGGATCGCAAGAAGCCCTATCTGTTGCTGCCCGCGATTATTGGCCGACCCGTCTTTTTGCTGCTCGCGGGAGTATTGTTCCTGGCCGGAGATCGTGACCCAGCGTTGATCCTGGGGCTGTTCCTCGTCGCTCTGACCATTTTCACGGGCACCGATGCCCTGGCTGCTGTAGCCTGGTTCGACATCCTGAGCGAGACCATCCCTGCCGCCCGGCGGGGCCGACTGTTCGGAATCGGCCAGGTTGTTTCGGGGCTGCTGGCGGTGGGGGTGGGGGCAGTGGTAAATGCTCTCCTGGGGCCACACGGCCCGCCTTTTCCCAACAACTATGCCCTGCTGTTTTTCCTGGCCGGGCTGAGCTTCCTCGCTTCTTGGATAGCGGTAAGCTTCCTACACGAGCCGGCCAGGTCCGCGCAGGCCGAGAAATTATCCTGGAACGATTTCTTACCCAAATTATTGACGGTCTTGAGAGAGAATCATACGTTTAGCCTGATCACGGTTCTGCGGCTCCTGACGGGCTTAAGCGGGATGGCTACGCCATTTTACGTTGTCTACGCTACCGGCGAACTGCACTTTGGCACTGAGGCGATCGGGCTCTTCCTATCCTCCCAGATAGTAGGGGGCATTCTGGCTGGATTTGTGTTGGGGTATCTAAATGAGCGGTCTGGTAGCAAGATCGTGGTCCAGTATTCCGTAATGATAGCTCTCGCTTCACCCCTCCTGGCCTTGCTCATCCGTCCGCTGGCCCCCCTGGCTGGGGCCTCAACCATTTACGTCTATTCCTTGATCTTCTTCGCCATCGGTGCCTTGAACAGCGCTTACATGACGGGATTCATCAATTTCGTCCTGGAGCTGGCCCCGCCAGAAGAGCGTGCTACTTACATCGCTCTCACCAACACCTTGTGCGGCGTGCTCCTGGTGGTGCCCTTACTGGGAGGCTGGTTGCTACAGGCGACGTCCTACCCCGTCCTTTTCGCTGTCACAGCAGGAGGTGTCGTCCTGGGGCTGGCCCTGACCTTCCGCCTGGAGGAACCGCGCCAAATGAATAACGAAGCCGAATGAATTGACCTGAGATGACCGTTGAAGCGATACTGTTGGGCACTGCTCAAGATGGAGGTGTGCCGCAAGCTGGGTGTTATTGTGCCAATTGTGCGCCGGCGCGAGCCGATCCGTCCAGGCGCAAACTGGTGGCCTGTTTGGGATTGGTGGATCACGCCACCCGCCAGTGCTGGCTGATTGATGCCACCCCTGATTTCCGAGAGCAGTTGCACACCCTGCACAGCCTGGCTCCGGATTGCCCGCTGGCTGGAGTCGTGTTGACCCACGCCCACATTGGGCACTATGCCGGCCTGATCCACCTGGGGCGCGAGGCGTGGGGCACGCGAGATTTGCCGGTGTATGCCTCGCCGCGGATGGCCAGCTTCTTGCGCCACAACGCCCCCTGGTCGCAATTGGTCGCGCTGGGAAACATCAAGCTGCGTTTGCTCACTCCCACCCGTGAGACGCAACTCAGCCCCAGCTTGCATCTGACGCCTTTGTCAGTGCCCCACCGCGACGAGTTCAGCGATACGCTGGCCTTTGTGGTGCGTGGCCTAACGCGGCGGCTGTTCTACTGCCCTGACATTGACACGTGGGAGCGGTGGGAGCACGACCTGCGGAGCTTTGTGGCCGACATGGACGTGGCTTTGCTGGACGCCACCTTTTTCAGCGCGGACGAGCTTTCGGGCCGTGACCTGAGTCAGATTCCGCACCCCCTGGCCACCGACACCGCCGAGCGGCTGGCGGGGGTGGATTGTGACGTGCGGCTGATCCATCTCAACCACAGCAACCCGCTACATAGAGTTGGGCCAGAGCGGGACTGGCTGGCAGCGCGGGGAATCGGCGTGGGGGTTTTTGGCGAGCGCTGGCGGCTGGGGAGCGAAGCATCATGACGAAAGTGAAGCTTCTGAAAACGTATCCAAGAGCGGGAGGTCTGAATCGCCTCCCGCTTTTGCTTTTCGGGCTGGGCATCATTCGGACGTTTGTTCATGCTCTGATCTCAGATTGGGCTTTGCACTTGTGGCCTCATCGGTGTATAATGTATAAGGCTTGATGGAGTTCTATTACCTATTCTGTCCTGTTGTGGCAAGGTTGCTAGGCGGACGAGATTTCTGCATAATGCACTCCGGAGGGGCAGCTATATGGAAGAACGTCTGCCTAGTATGCCAAATAGGAGATTTAAGTGGAAAGATGTCCACCTAGTATCCCAAATCGGGTAACTAGGTGGACAGATGTCCAGATAATAAGTAGTTGGGCGGCCATCCAAGAAGTTTCTACCCGGGCAGGAAATGGAGAGAAAACCTTACCGATGAAAGAGGATATTCTGAATAGGATTCTCGATTTCTTTGCGAGATCATCGGACTTCAACGGCATACTAGTCCTTGATCTCAGCGCCGAGTTCGGAGTCCCTTGGTCTGAAATACGGGAAATCCTCAGTCAGTTGATTCAAGAGAACCGAATCAGTCTAGCGTTCGCTAGCCACTCTCTGAATCCTCATATCAAGCGTTTGCCAGACCTTCCCGTGGATAAACAAATGGCAAAGCTACTTGAGGAAGAACCGTATACCATCTGCGCCTATCCAACCTCCGATGTAATTCGCGCCGCTGTTGATTTGTCCGTGTACGATGCACAGCCATTCGCGCAGCGATTAGCACTGGCCGAGCCCCAGTTAACACCGGTGTTCTTTGGGCTGGAGGTGCTTGATAGGTACTACAGGGATCCCCGCTACTACTTCGAGTTCAGTGACTTCACTGGTTCTATCGGGGTCACTACAGAGCACTATGATTCTCAAGACGTTGCTGAACGAGACAAAGTCCTACTCCAGACTTTTGGAATTGGATATGATAGCGGACGCAACCGCGTTGTGGTGGCGTTCCTACGATATTTGGCAAATCTCAGCCCAGAGCACCAGTTGATTTGGAGTGCATACGTGGTGCACGGTGAATGCTCTATGAATAGCGACTATGAGCGAGCAACGATCTATGGCTATTGGCCAGAATATTACTCTGCATATCAAGCCTTCTTGACAGAGCAGACAGAGATCAACAAGCTAGCCCATCTGATTGGCAAGCCAAGTCTCTTTAGAGAGACTTTCGAGGAGCAGAGACCTAAAGGGTTCATCCCAATGCTCCGCCCCACCCGCAAGAATTTCGATGAGTTCATTCATTTGCTTGACAAGATGCTCTCCGAGAATATCAACCGTGATTTCTTCGAGGATGACATTCCTCTTGAACGTCAGGTGGAACGTGACGACGGTGCCGTCGAGATTCAGCGACCAGGCACACTTCGGTTGTTGGAAGAGTGGTTGAGCACAAAATATCGTACTGCGGATGGCAAGGATGTGTCGGGTGAGGTGATAGCTCCACTCAAGCAGATCAGGAAACTACGCCAGAAACCGGCACATAAGTTGCAGGAAGATGAATACGACCTTGCGTATCCACAGCGTCAAGATGAGATTCTGGGCGAGGCTTGTAGAACATTGACGAAGGTGCGGTATATTCTCTGGTCGCATCCGCGAGCTAGAGAACGCTATTCGCCGCCTACTTGGCTGGACGGTGACAAGATAGTCTTCTATTAGAGTATTGGCCGCCCAACCACGGCTTGTACCCGACGCGGCCATCGCCGCTCGAAATCGGCGGCCACACGCGCTTGTAGTTGTTCTTGGGGCGGAAGCTCTTTCACGAGACCCGCCGCGCGGGTGAAGCCTAGCCGTTAGTGCCGCTTTGCCGCAATTGTGGATATGACTCATCATAATAGTAGCAAAGGAAGTGTAAACATGGATAAACCGAGTAACATGCGAGCCTTAAGTATCCGACAGCCGTATGCCGAGCAGATTTTACGAGGCACGAAAAAGATTGAGTATCGGAGTAAGCCAACAAACATACGAGAACGAGTGTATATCTACGCCAGCATGACTCCTGGTAACGATGAAGATTTCGCAAAGATGCACGCACGACCAGGTGATTTTCCGATTGGTGTCTTGGTAGGAACAGTTGAAGTCGTGGATTGCACGGGCGCGGCAAGGGACTATCAGTGGCACCTGGCTAAACCAGAACGATTGCCAAAGCTAATAAAGCCAGACAATCACCCACAGCCGGCCTGGTTTTATCCGTTCAAGAAATAATCAAGGGTCAACCCCAGAGCCTTTAGCCAAAGAACGCGGCCTAACAAGCGGTTGCAGTTGATGGTGCTGGGCGACCCGAATTGCTTTGTTACTTGCCAGTGTGTCGCCCAGATTGGCCGGGGTATCTCGCCAGTGGCCGCGCCGCAACTGAACCGCAGGCTGTTAGCTGCCATAAGTCTGATGCGTGGCAGAGGAACTTCGGAGGTTGGAAGGTACTGATGGCATGAACAAGAGCGTCTTGATCCACGAAGCTCTACAAACTTTCGCCGCCGCCGTGACGGCCAAAATGACGCAGCTCACCGCCGGCGAGCCTGAAGATCAGGTGCGCGGCCCCTTCGAGAACCTCATGGCGGGCGTGGCCGCCGCTCTGGGCTGGAAGATCATCTGCACGGGCGAAACGCCGCTACCCAACCGCCTCGGCCGCCCCGATTACGCCATTCACCTGAACAAGCTGCTCGCCGGATACGTCGAACTCAAAGCGCCCGGCGTCGGCGCAATCGCCAAACGCTTCAAGGGCCACAACCACGACCAGTTCAAGCGATTCTCGGCCATCCCGAACATCCTCTACACCGACGGCAACGAATGGGCGCTCTATCGCGGTGGCAAATTGGTGGGCAAAGTCATCCGCCTTTCCGGCGACGTCGCAGTCGACGGCAACAAGGCTGTTACCACCCAAGACACCGACGCCGTCGAACGCCTCTTGCGCGATTTTCTCTCTTGGGAGCCCTTCATCCCCACCGACAGCAAGGGCAAGATTGACCTCAAGGACTTTGCCGAATTGCTGGCCCCGCTATGCCGGATGCTGCGCGACGATGTGACCGACGCGCTCAAGGACCCGTCCTCGCCCCTCGTTCAACTTGCAAAGGACTGGCGGCAATTGCTCTTCCCCGACGCTTCGGACGAGCAGTTCGCCGATGCCTACGCTCAGACCGCCACTTTCGCCCTGCTGCTGGGTCGTAGCGAAGGGGCCGACCCCCTCACGCTCGACGAAGCCGTGAAAAAACTCGATGTGCAACACAACCTGCTGTCTCGCGCCCTGCAAGTTCTGACCGACCCCAAGGCACGCGCCGAGATCGCCGCCTCGCTCGATCTCCTCCTGCGTGTCATCGCCGCTGTCCCGCCAGCTGTCTTTGTCGGCCCCAAAGACCCCTGGCTTTACTTCTACGAAGACTTCCTTGCCGCTTATGACCCCAAACTGCGCAAGGACGCCGGGGCCTACTACACCCCTATCCAGGTCGTCCACGCCCAGGTTCGTCTGATCGACGACCTGCTGAGAAAACGCCTCGGCAAGCCGCTGGGCTTTGCTGATCCCGATGTCGTCACGCTTGACCCTGCCGTCGGAACGGGTACCTATCTGCTCGGCGTCATCGAACACGCCTTGAACCGTGTCGAGGCTGAGCAGGGCGAAGGTGCCGTGCCGGGCCAGGCCACCGCGTTGGCCAACAATCTTTACGGCTTCGAATTGATGGTTGGTCCCTACGCCGTCGCCGAACTGCGCGTCAGCCGGGCGTTGCGCGACCGTGGCGGAGCGTTACCTGAGAACGGCACGCATATCTACCTGACCGACACGCTCGAAAGCCCCCACGCCAAACCGCCACAATTGCCGCTCTTTCTTCAGCCCATTGCCGAGCAGCACGAAAAGGCGCTCAAAGTCAAGAGCGATGTCCCGGTTATCGTCTGCCTGGGCAATCCGCCCTACGACCGGCACGAGGCCGCCAGCACTGAAAACAAGGCCCGCACGGGCGGCTGGGTTCGCTGGGGAGATGACGGGCAAGGCGCAGGCGCTATCCTTAGCGGCTTCCTCGACCCGGCCATTGCCGCCGGCCACGGCGTCCACGTCAAGAACCTCTACAACCTTTACATCTATTTTTGGCGCTGGGCGCTGTGGAAGGTCTTCGAGCATGAAACGGCGCACGGGCAGGGCATTGTCAGTTTTATCAGCTCCTCGAGTTACCTCGACGGCGACGCATTCTGTGGGATGCGCGAGCACATGCGCCGCCTGTGCGACGAGGTCTGGATCATTGATCTCGGCGGCGAAGGGCGCGGTACGCGCAAGGAGGAAAACGTCTTCGCCATCCAGACGCCCGTTGCCATAGCCATCGCCGTTCGCGCCCAAAAGGCGGACACGGAAAAGCCCGCGAAGGTGCACTATGCCCGCATTGAAGGTAGCCGCCAGGAGAAACTGGACGCGCTCGAGGCCATCACCGATTTCAGCAGCCTAACGTGGCGGGATTGCCCGGACGACTGGCAGGCTCCCTTCCAGCCGGTGGGCAAGGGCGATTACTTCGCCTGGCCGCTCCTTACTGACCTCATGCCATGGCAGCATTCGGGCGTGCAGTTCAAGCGCACCTGGCCGATTGGGCCGGACATCGGAACGCTCCAGCGCCGCTGGCACGATCTGCTGAATGCCAAGGATCGGGCAAAAGCGTTTCGTGAAACAGGGGATCGCAGGATAAATGGAACCTACCGGGTTGATTTAGCGGGGAACAGCGATTCAACTCCGATTGCCAAACTGCCCCAAGATGCACCGATGCCGCAAGCATGGCGATATGCTTATCGATCCTTCGACCGTCAATGGATCATCGCCGATGGACGCTTGATGTCGCGCCTGCGTCCCGACCTCTGGCGCGCCCATAGCGACCGGCAGGTGTATTTGTCAACAACGTTTCAAAGACCGCTGGACTTAGGGCCGGCATTGACATGCGCAGCGGTCATCCCTGATCTCAATCACTTCTGCAATCGTGGCGCAAAGGATTCGATCCCCCTCTACCGCACCGCCGACCCTTCAGAGGCCAACATCCTGCCAGACCTCCTCGACCTGCTGGGCGAGATATTCGGGCAAACGGTCACGCCAGAGGATTGCCTGGCCTATGTCTATGGCCTGCTGGCGCAACCGGCCTTCACGGCACGCTTTTTCAAGGAACTGGAGACGTGCGAACTGCGCGTGCCGATTACAAAGGACCCGGCGCTGTTCGAGCAAGTCCGTCAGGTCGGTGCGCGATTACTCTGGTTGCACACCTACGGCGAGCGCTTCGTGCCCCAGGGCGAAATTCCCGGTCACATTCCCCCAGGCACCGCAAAGTGTACCAAAGCCGTCTCCAGCAATCCAGACGGCTACCCTGAATCTTTCGAATACAACGATACGACACAAACGCTACACGTCGGCGATGGTGAATTCGCGCCCGTCGCACCAGAAGTGTTTGCGTTTGAGGTATCCGGCCTCAAGGTCGTGCAATCGTGGCTCAAGTATCGGATGAAAAGGGGTGCAGGCAGGAAGTCCTCGCCGTTGGACGACATCCGCCCCGAACGCTGGCCCAGCCAGTTCACGACAGAACTACTCGAACTGCTCTGGGTGCTGGAGGCGACTGTCAAAGGCTATGCCGAACAAGCGAAACTTCTGAAAGCCGTCGTCGCCGGAACGTGTTTCCAGACCGACGAACTGGCGTCTCCTCCGGAGCACATGCGCAAGCCTCCAAAGGCCCAAACATTTGTCGGCACCTTGTTTGATTTTCAGGATGGCAGCTAACAACTCGTTGCACCCGACCGCCTGACCGCGGGTTGTTTTGAGGGTTGCGCCGCTTTTGTGGCGTTTGGGGACGAGTGTGGTGATACTGCGAAACCCGGCGGCGGGTGAACTCGGCACGGTTAGCCCGCTTAACAATCCCGATCCTTTCAGGTCCAATCGTGGCCTCACAGAAAAGGGGGCCGATGTCGAAGCGGGAGGTCTAAGATGCCTCCCGCTTTTGCTTTTCGATCTGGGCATCGTGCCGGCGGTTGACTTGTAAGGGTTCATGCTGTACAATACCATCAATCTGCCAGCGAGAGGAGGCGAACATGGAGTTTTCAGAACTCATCAAAACGCGGTACAGCGTGCGGGCCTACAAACCCGATCCGGTGGGGGATGGAGTGCTGAACCAGGTGCTCGAAGCGGCGCGCCTGGCCCCCACCGCGGCCAACCGGCAACCCTTTCAGTTAATCGTGATTCCTACGGCGGGTCGGGAAGCGGATTTGAGACGCATCTACAACCGCGATTGGTTCGTGCAGGCGCCGCTGGTCATCTGCGCTTGTGGGATTCCGGCCCAGGGCTGGGTCCGCGGGGACGGCCAGAACTACGCCGATGTGGACGTGGCCATCGCCATGGATCACCTGATCCTGGCCGCTGCCAGCCTGGGTTTGGGCACCTGCTGGATCGCCGCCTTCGACCCCACCGCCGCGCGCGAGGTGCTGGGCCTGCCCGATGGTGTAGAGCCTGTCGCCTTCACGCCGCTGGGGTATCCGGCTGATCGGCCCGGCCTGAAAAAGCGCAAGGCGTTGTCTGAACTGGTGCGGTATGAGCACTGGTGAGGCCAATGTGATGGATATAGCTTGGAAGTTAGCAGGTAGAAGATGTCCAACACGCATCCAGTATCTAATATCCAATATCCAATATCCAAACTCGTGAAAGAGGTACAACCAGTAAAACCGGCCTCGCCTCGGCGGGCCGCCCAGGTCCGCTTTCCCGATGGCCGGGTCTTCGAAGCGCCTATCGGTACGCCACTGGAGGCTCTCGTGCGGGCTGCCTTCCCCGATCCGCCGGTGCCGGTGATGGCCGCCCTGGTGGACGGCAAACTGAAAGAGCTGACCTGGCCGGTAGCCCGCGACGTGGAGACCACGCCAGTCACCCTGGCCGATAGCGATGGGGGGAGAATCTATCGCCGCTCCCTTTCTTTCCTGTTGGTCGCTGCGGCCCAGAAGCTCTTTCCCCAGGCTCACGTTTACGTGGATTACTCCCTTCCCTTCGGCGGCTACTTCTGCCAGGTGCGGGGGCGGGAGCCGTTCACTCCCCAGGAACTCGACCGGCTGGCAGCGCGGATGCGGGAAATGGTCGCCGCCGACCTGCCTATCACCAAAGAGCAGGTGCCGCTGGATCAGGCGGCAACCATCTTTTGTGCCCAGGGCGAAGATGAAATGCTCCGCCTGCTCACCTACCGTCGCAAGGATTATCTGACCCTTTATCAACTGGACGGGGTGCGCGACTGCTTCCACGGCTACATGGTGCCCTCCACCGGCTATCTGCGCCTCTTTGCCCTGCGTTCCTATCCGCCTGGCTTCGTCCTCCAATTTCCTCGCCGCCATCGCCCCACCGGATTGCTCCCCTTCCAGGAGTTCCCCCAACTGGTGGCCGTCTTCCGCGAGTACGGCGAGTGGGTGCGACGCCTGGCCGTCCAGGACGTGGGCGCGCTGAACGAAGCCATCGAAGCCGGACGGATGTCGGAGATCATCCTGGTGGCCGAGGCCCTACACGAGCAGCGGATCGCCCAGATCGCCGGGGACATCGCCCGGCGGCGGGGGGAGGTGCGGCTGGTGCTCATCGCTGGCCCCTCTGCTTCGGGCAAGACCACCTTTGCCCGTCGGCTGGCCGTGCAACTGCTGGCCGCTGGCATCCGCCCGGTGGCCATCAGCCTGGACAACTATTTTCTGGACCGGGAGCACACCCCACGGGACGAGCGGGGCCAATACGACTTCGAGGCCCTGGAAACAGTTGACTTGGCCCTCTTCAACGAGCAACTGCTGAGCCTGATGGAAGGGGAGGCCGTGTCCATCCCTCATTACAACTTCTGCACTGGCCAACGGGAGACAGGCGAGACCATGTTCCTCGGTCCCGATCACGTCCTCCTGGTGGAGGGGATCCACGGCCTGAATCCGGCTCTAGTGCCGGCGCTACCTCCGCAGCGCATCTTTCGAATCTACGTCTCGGCCGTCACCCAACTGAACATTGACCGCCACAATCGTGTCTCCACCACCGATAGCCGCTTGATCCGTCGCATTGTGCGAGATGCCCGGACTCGTGGGTACTCAGCCCAGGAGACCATCGCCCGTTGGGAGAGCGTGCGCCGGGGGGAGAAGCGCCGCATCTTCCCCTATCAAGAAAACGCCGACGTGATGTTCAATTCGGCCCTGGTGTACGAGTTGGCGGTGCTGAAACCGTTGGCCGAACCGCTGTTGTTCCAGATCAAGCCCTCTAGCCGCGCCAGGGTCGAAGGGCGGCGGTTGTTGGCCTTCCTGGACTGGTTCCTGCCCTATGCTTCGGACATCGTCCCCAGCAACTCTATCTTGAGGGAGTTCATCGGCGGGTCAATTCTGGAGGAATTCCGGCCGTGGCGAGTGCAGAGGTAGCGGCACAGCATCGGACCGTGACCTGCACCACAGCGCTGAGATCGGCCGCCTGCGAGCTGCTCCATAGCACATTCGCGCTACTCATTGGGGAAGAAACAAGCGTAGGTGTCATTGCGAGGCGCGCTGTTTGCGCCGAAGCAATCCCCAACCTGCTGGTAGGAGATTGCTTCGCTGCACTCGCAATGACACAGTCGGGCCTTGTTTCCTAAGTAGGCCCATATCGGGTGAGACATCTTGTGAGGGCCGTATGGAGGTAGACTTCAACCGCGAGAGGACATGGTGGGACGTCAAGGCCCCCACAGAGGAACAGGACCTGGCCGACGAGGCAGTCAACCGCGCCCTGCGCTGGCGGGAGATCGAGCGGCACCTGGCCGGCGTCCGAACCATCCTCGACGTCGGTGCTGGAACGGGAGCCTTCTCTATCCCCCTGGCTCAGCGAGGCTTCGCCGTCACCCATGTGGACTTCTCGCCAGCCATGCTGGTCCTGGCCCGCCACAGGGCCGAGGGGCTGGTGGACCTGCAGTTTGTGGAGGCCAACGCGACGACACTCCCCTTCCCCGACCGCTCTTTTGACCTGGTGCTGAACATGGACGGTGCCATCTCCTTTTGCGGCTCTCTTGCTGAGAAAGCCCTCCAGGAGACCTGCCGGGTGACCCGCAAGGCGCTGATCCTTACCGTCTCCCACCGGGCCTGGATGATCCCCATCTGGGTCTCCGCCAGCGTCAAGGTGGCCGGGCACCTCGTGCCGGCCGTGGAAGCCATGTTCGACCGGGGTGAGTGGCACCAGGAGCAGTTCCCGGAGAACCCTCTGTTGAGCAAGGGAGTCACCCAGGACTACTTTCCGGGCTTCAGGGCCTTCCTGCCAGAGGAGCTACAGGCTCTCTTAGAGAAGGCGGAGATGCGAATCCTGCGCTGCGGTGGGCTGGGTACCCTGGCCAACTTTTGCGGCCCAGAGGCGGTGGAGCGGGTGTGCCAGGACGAGGCCCTGCTCCAGGATTTCGTGGATTTGTGCGAGCGGTTCGATCAGGAGGTGCTACCGGAGGGCCCTGGCACTCGGCAGCGGGCGGGGCTGATCGCAGTGGCAGTGCCGGCGTAAAGGAGGTCTTGATGACGAAAAAACCGTTCAACTGGCGTGAGTTTTTGATCCTATGGGCCGCCGGAGTCTGGGGGGTCATCGCCGTGTTGCCCTACACCCTGACCCTGCAGGCACCTTTAATTGAGCAGATGCCCACCTTGCCCGTGCCCCTGGCCGTGGTGATCGCTGTCCAGGTCGTTCAGAACGCGGTATTGGTGGCTATCGCTGTCGGCCTGGGATTGCTCCTGGCAAGGCAGACCGGCCTGGGCGCACCGCTCCTGGAGGCGCGCCTGGCTGGGGAATCTGTAAGCCAGCGGCTGCGGGCGCTGCTGGTGCCCTCCCTGCTGGCCGGCGCTGCGGCAGGCATAGCCATCGTCGTGCTCGATCTGCTGGTCTTCGCCCCTGGGATGCCGGCCGCCGCGTCTGCCGGGGAACATCCCCCCGCCTGGCAGGGCCTGCTGGCCTCTTTTTACGGCGGCATCACCGAGGAATTGTTCATGCGCCTCTTCTTGATGTCCCTGCTGGCCTGGCTGGTGGGTCTGGTGTGGCGAGAGGCCCCTGGCCGGCCAGCGGCCGGGGCTTTCTGGCTGGCCAACCTGGGCGCGGCCATCCTCTTCGGCTTGGGACACCTGCCGGCGACGGCGGCTCTGGTTCCCCTGACAAGCTTTGTGGTTCTTCGTGCCATCGTGCTGAACGGGATTGGGGGGATCGTCTTCGGACATCTGTACTGGCGGCGCGGGCTGGGAGCGGCCATGCTGGCCCACTTCGGCGCGGACATCGTGCTGCACGTGCTGACACCGCTGCTTCTGACGTTCATGGGGGTGTCGTGATGGACGTGGAAACCGAAAGGCAGCAACTGCTGGAGCAGATCCGCCAGCACGCTGATCCTGAGCACCAGGTGAGGATGAGCATGGTGGTCCCCACAGGACTCAAGGTGTACGGCCTGCGAGTGCCCCAGCTTCGGGACATAGCGCGCGCCTGGCAGCGTGCTCACAAGCAAATCACCTGCGAGGATCTGATGGCTTTAGTGGAAGCGTTGTGGGATGGGAGGTCACGCGAGGAGCGGCTGTCGGTCACCTACTTGTTTGAACACTACAAGCAGTGTGCTCCAGGCCTGACCAGGGGGCACTTCGAGCGTTGGCGTCAGGAGCTTGACAACTGGGAGGTGACCGACGGACTGGGATGGGTGCTGGCCCACTGGCTGCTGGGGGATCCAGACACCAGGCTGGACTATCTAGGGGAGCTGATCGCTGACCAGGATGTGTGGAGTCGCCGCCTGGCGCTGGTGGCTACCACTTCGATAAACCGAGGGCACACGGGCTTCACCATCCCCGACCTGACCCTGGAACTCGTTGATCGGGTCAAAGAAGAGCGGCATCCCATGATCACCAAGGCCGTATCCTGGGCGCTGCGGGAGATGGCAAAG
>Ga0307439_1000730_pt1 | contig 22316 bp, 15 predicted proteins | sample SalMarWE160490MG_FD_202142 | JGI IMG/M metagenome (GOLD analysis project Ga0307439, IMG submission 202142) | Salt marsh sediment microbial communities from the Plum Island Ecosystem LTER, Massachusetts, United States - WE1604-90 | ecosystem: Environmental > Aquatic > Marine > Intertidal zone >... | reverse complement strand
CTCTCTCAAAAGTTTATTTTCTTCGACGAGTTTTTCGATAATGGTGTCTTTGTCCATGAAATCTTTATCGGACAAAAACACAGTTTTACTTCAATTATCCAAAATACTGTGAACGGTTACCATTATTGTATCTTATGCACAAATCGAAAATATGGGAAAGAATTGGGATCGCATCTTAAATATTAACTATTGATACCTATAAATTTGGTAACAATAAGTTAGAACGGTGCGATTCTCGTGCTACGTAGCCTCTGCTTAGCCCTGCGTAATGGCTACGCAGAGCAGGTAGCTAACTTCGCAGAGTAGATCTTCACACCCTACGTTTCTCTAAAATCCTTTATTCTTAAAGCAGCCCATAAGTATATACGCATATACTTATATAGTGCTGGAAATCTGGGGACACCATACATATTTCTTTTTATCGGCTGGTGACAGGCTCAAGGCCACAGAACGTAGGGTATGCACCGCACACCATTTAGCAGTTGGTGGGCATGGCCCACCCTATCAAAACAAATACAAAATCACTTTATGTCCACTAGGTGGTATTAAGAGGTAGTGCGATAATCTTACCATCAAGAGGATTATTTTTGATTGATATAATTTCTTCCTTGCCCGTTCTTTTATTTAACCCTTGTTCTACTTTAATTATCAATCGCAGAATAGTCGCGTACGTAAAGCGCGTACGCGCTTTACGTATAAGCTTTTTTCTTGTGATTGATTGTTAATACGCCGCAGGCGTATTAAGGCCGAGTAGAAGAATTAGCAAGGAGGAGATTACAAATCTCGATGTTGGTTCTATCCTTTACCAAGTCTAAAGAACAGATTCCTCGATTACTTTCGGGATGACTTTTTCGTATTTCGTATTAGGTGATGCGTATTGCGTATAAAGAAAACCCGCCGAGTAAATCGGCGGGCTAAACATTTTTGGATTCCGTATCCCCCGATTACGACCTGCCTTCGTCAAAACAGACTAAGGCGGGTAAACGTTCGAGGGCAGGCAAGTCCGGAATGATAATCGATTGATTGGGGGAAGCAGGTCATTGATTAAGGATAATTGATTATTGGAGATGAACCCTCGGCGGTGCCGAGGAATCAATAACATAAAAGAAAAACCCTTGCGGTGCAAGGATCAATAAACCCTCGGCGGTGCCGAGGGCTAAAAGAAGGAACGAACCCCGTCAATAAATTGGCGGGCTAAATATTATGGATTCATTTCACCAATTTGGTGTACAACAAGGGTCTTCAGGATCGTTACATTGCAACCACTGCTCTGCAAACATAGCAAAATCAATCAGATTAATGTCGCCCAGCATATCAAGGTCAGCACCCTGACATTCGCTAAACTCGACACGGTCGGTTATTAGCCAGCAGTCGGCTATGAGTTCAAGGTCTTTGTAATTGACGTAACAATCGCTGTTAACGTCCGAGGCGAGGCCAAAGCCTGCGGCGTGGACCTCGGCGCAGTTTTCAGGGGGAGAGCTGCCCGTCAGACTAATGGTAGTGATTGTCTGTGTGGGGAGCATCAGGGATTTTGACGCATCGAAAGTGCCAATATAAGCAGTGTGTTCTGTTTCGCTGGTTCGGTATACCTCGGAGCTAATCGGGGAAAAATCACCCAATGAAAGAGCCAAATTGATATCAATATCTGAAACGTTGATAATAACAATAGACAGTTCATTACCATCGGGGCTTTTAAAGGCTGAGATGCGTAGGCCGGCTGAATCGGTCGAGGCCTCGACGCGATGCCAGCCGGGGTCGGTAAACGCAGAGTACTGCTTAAAAGCATAATAAGTGTGGTTGATTGTGTAGCTGGGATTATTCTGCCAGGGATTGTCGAGACTTACAAGGCCCTTAGGTTCTGTCCAGAACAACTCCCAGTAAAGATATGCCGATACTCCCTCAACAGTGAGAGAGTTATGCATCAGAAGTGCCAGATTCATTGCGTCAGTAAAGGTAAGAGGCTCCGATTCGCCCTTTGCGAATTCTGTTTGTAGCAATGGCCTGTCTCCATATTGTGCCGCAAAGTGTGCCATTGTAGGGATATAACCGTCGGGGTTGTCGTGGCGGCCGCCTGCGTAGAGGTGGTGTGCCCAGCCGTAGGCGTGAGAATCATCAATTAGTGCTTTAATATAAGACGCTGAGCGGTTCGTACCGCAGGCTTCGGGCGCCAGAAGCTTAGGACAACTCGCCATACCGCTTAGCTCATCGTACAAGGCTTCGAAGGCAAGATTATAGCCCGCAGAGCTTGTTGTTTCGGTGGGAGTAAACAAGCAGCTATCCCAACTGGCCTCGTAATCCGGTTCATTTTGCATATTAATATACTCGATATCTACGCCGCGATTGGAATAATCGGTTATACTATCCGCCCACCACTGGGCGAACTCGCTGTATTTGTATCCTCCGTTGGGATATTGTGCGAGGGTGCCGCCTACTGTGCTTCCGTTGCTTTTGAGATTGGCTGGCGGTGACCAGGAGGAAATCATAACTTTTATAGGATGGCCTAACGAGGACTCGGCAGCCTTAATGATTTCGACCGAGGTGGTTATATAGCTGCTGGAGGTGCCGTAGGTATTTCGTATTCTATAGATGTCGAGGCCCAACTGTTTGAAGAGGACATCGTAAATTTCATTTCTTTTGGGGTGGGCTGTCAACCAGCCTTCATACCAGGCACCACTGGCGCCAAAACCTTCGAGCTGTTGATAAACGGTGTTGACATCCACGACGCCGGCAGCGTTAGGTTCAATTGTCTCAGGAACCAATTCCACGAGTTCCGCATCGTCAAGGTAGAAATTAATCCCCGGTGTCGGACCTTCGAAGTAAACGTCTATGTCCTCCAGCGTTCCAACCACATTTAAGGTAAATTCACCAGAGAGCTGAGTCCACTGGCCATCGGATACGATTGATGAACCCACATTAATATAGCGAATTCCGCGCCCGTCCATTTGCATAAAGGTTACGGCGACCCGTGCGCTCGCGGCATTGTCGAGTTTGACCCAGGCAGAGACGATATATGTCTTTCCGTCCTCCATTGTCCCCACAACAGAGTGAACGGGCCCCTGCCAGTTCTGCGTCCGGTTATATACCCATACGCTATAGTCGCCGGAACGTACCGGATCCTGTACGGCTCTCAGACTACAGCCCCAGGTTTTCCATCCGGAAGTATTTCCGCGCTCGAAACCGGGATTGCTCAGAAGATTTTCCGCAGCCTGGCCAGAGGGAGCTATCAGTGATGCCAATAACAGCAAAGGCAATAATTGCCGGCCGGTGATATTCTTATATCTTTTCATCTTATCAAACCTGTTACTAAACGTATCATTTTAATTATACAAAACTTTATACGGTGACATCAAGCACAGAAAACGTAACAGCCGTCCCAAAGACTGCGATAGAAAGTATTTACGGATATTTCAACAGCATTTTTTATTTGATTCCCACCTATGAAAAAATGACATCATTTCAGTTCCACCGACCAGTAAGCGTGGTCGAGGAACTGTTTCCAGCTACGATAACGGTGGTGGCCTAAATGAATATGAACGAGGGGATTGTGTTTAGGTTTGACCGGTTTTTGAATGAGCGTCATCCCAGCCTGCTTGGGTGTTCGTCCACCTTTTTTGACATTACACTCAGCGCATGCACACACAATATTTTCCCAAGCTGACTTACCTCCCATACTCCTCGGTACAATGTGATCGAGCGACAACTCACTAGTCGGATAGCGATTGCCACAATATTGACAACTATTCCTGTCGCGAGCAAATATGTTCCGCCGATTAAATTTCACCTCGCTTCGTGGCAAACGGTCGTAGAATAGAAGCCGGATAATCCGTGGCACGGCGATATGGAAATTCACGGTGGAGACCCAATCGTGTCCATCGGGCTCAAACTGACGTCTAAGCTGGCTTACCTCGCACCAGCTCTGAAAATCGTAGTTCGAATATTGGCCCTGCTCGACGGAAATCACTTCTGCAAGGTCACGGAAGAGTAGAGAAAACGCGCGTTTTGCCCCCACAATGCGAATGGCCATATAGTGCTTGTTCAGCACAAGAACACTACAATCCAATCCAGATTTGTAGCCATCAAAGACCATAATTTCTATCCGACGCTGTGCTTACCGGATTGCTTTATAGCGCCCTCAGTCTCACTTAACCATCTGCGAACTAGTATAATTGATCCTCTTACCCTCTGATAGAGTCCGGCTTAGACACCGATAGAGAGAATTACAAGATAAGGATTTGCCCAGGACCTCCTCTTAAGTCAGTCGAAAATGGGGTAGCTCTAAGAAGCGTCTTTACTTTCTGAGTTTGACTTCGGAACAACATTCTCAGCCCTTGGGCCCTTCTCGCCCTCTACAATATCGAAACTCACCGAATCACCTTCTTCGAGTGTTCGGTATCCATCACCTGAAATGCTTGAATAATGAACAAAAACGTCCCGACCATCAGCAGCAGCAATAAAGCCATAGCCCTTTTTGGGGTTGAACCACTTAACCGTTCCATCCGACATAGGGTGCTCCTTTTACTGATTGTACCAATAAAAATTTTTCGAAACCACCATAGTCTACCAGCAACGTAACCTCTCAGCCTCAAAATCAGCCTTGCTTGCCATCGATAGTAACGTTCTTCTATAACCTTACTTTATTTCTGTCGGTTTTGCTGTAGGGACGTTCAGATTTTCTTTCATGAGTCGGCCTATTTTGAACTTAACGGTACGCTTTGCAGGGACCTCGACACGTTCAAGAGTCTTGGGATTTTGCGCCATTCTCGCTGCTCGTGTTCTTGTTTCGAAAACACCAAAATCACGGAACTCCAAACGGTTATCCTGACATAGTTCCTTAGTAATCTCATCAAGAAACGTCTGGATTATCCGCTTCACCGCAACTCGCTTGGCTTGTGTACGTTCCGCAATCCGGTCGATTAGTTCTTTCTTCGTGATTGTTGCCATAGGCTACCTCACTTAAGGGAAAATCGCTCTGGATATTTGATGCTGCCCCCGTTTTGAAAGCTGCTGTCTGACAGGCCGAATTTTTTGCTTATCCAACAGCACATTACAAACCTCTAAAAACGCTCACCTGCACTATCTATACTATGTTGCAAAATGAAAAACCAGCAACAAAACAAAAACGCGAAACTACCGCAACTTACTATACACCAAAGACTTCTACACAGCAAGTGATTTTATCCAAAAATTTCTAATGTCCACAAAAAATATCTCTGTTCTCCACGAGGCGGCACAAAGCCTATTTGTACGAACATACGGGACATCATCGGGAAAAAACAGCTTTACGCACCGAGTAGTAACTAACATCGAATATAAGCTATTGGACATGCGACGCCGCTAATACGCAAACTCGACATAAGACCTTTATCCAAAGGATGTTATATGAAGACATCAATACCATATATTATCTTCACGAGCAAGGCCCAACGTAAAAGTTGTCCATAACGTGCCGACCAGCCTATAAAATAAAATACACGGAATACGTCAATATCATACGCTCTTCTGTTGCGGCGACCTTAGGGCTTAGGGGTACATATTCTCACAAACTGCACATGGTAAGTTCTTTCAAAACACACCAATAGCATGTTGACCTATAGAACGCTAAACGGCATAATGTTCGATTCTGAGTCTTGCCAGTTTATATACGCTGGTGACATGTAATCAGTAAAGTTGCTGCCCCGTGCTTAACAGGGGATTTTGCGGTGCATTGGCAAGGCTCTTCTCAGTTGAGAGCAAAAACTTTCGCCTGGGCATAAGATGAATATTTATATCTCCGGACAAGATTGAAAACACCAGCTTCAGGAGAACTCCGTGAAAAGAAAAGACAGAGCAGCCGAAATCGCAAATACTTTCGAATGGTTGATAACAGCCTTCGTCCTCGCCTTTGTTTTCAGAGCATTTGTAATGGAGGCATTTCGCATACCCACCGGCAGTATGGCAGATACCCTCAAAGGCGCCCATTTCCGACTTTGTTGCCCACAGTGTGGACACGAATACGATCATGGTTTTGTTCCGCAAAGCTACGGACAGCCACAGGACACAATCCCTCCTGGAAAGGTTCGATTGCGACGTTCAACTCGCTGCCCAAGCTGCGGTTATTACTTGATTCCCGGTCGGGCAACCACCGTAGCAAATGGTGACCGCATACTTGTATTGAAATGTATTTACCAATTCTTTGAGCCAAAACAGTGGGACGTTGTGGTTTTCAAAAATCCTCTCAATCCCTCGGAAAATTACATTAAAAGATTGATTGGCTTACCAGGTGAGCAAGTTGAAATCATAGATGGCGATATATACATCAATGGCGAAATCAGCCGAAAACCTCCCAAAGTCCAGAAGGAGCTGTGGATGCTCGTTTACGATAATGACTACCGCCCCGTTAACTCCAGCGAGCGATTGTTTAATCACCATAAGTGGTATGAACCGTTCGACTTCGACAAGTCAAATTGGCAAATCAATACGGATAATTCAACTGAGTTCCAATTGGACTGCCCCCGTGACCAAGTCAATATGCTGACGTATGGAGCACCCTCCGCCAACGACTTCGAGGTCGCTTACTCGTACAATGATGTCGATACATACAATCATATGCCGTATTGCAGCGACCTTATGATGCGTTTCTACGTCCAGATTAGCGAGCTACATGGAGGAATCGGGATAGGACTTGGCAAATATGATAATATTTATAAAGCATGGATCGATTTCACCGGTCAAATGGTCATTACTAAAGTCCACGGACAAGGCCAAGAGGAAATCTTAAACAGTAAACAGGTGGCTGTGCCAACAGCGGATAAGCCTACTCTCGTCAAATTCGCTAACGTCGACCATCAACTAATTTTTCAATTCGGCACCGAGAAATTAGTCTACGATATAGGATGCGCGCCTGACGCCGCCGGTCAGAGCAGAAATAGACAGCCCAAGGTTCAAATCTTCGGCTCAGGCAAGCTAACTCTCTCACACATCGCAATCTTTAGAGACATCCACTACACTGGCGAAAGCCGTCAGAATAACAGACATGCCAGGGCAGTACAGGGCAACCCATTCACCTTAGGCAAAGACGAGTTCTTTGTCCTGGGCGATAACAGCCCTAACAGTGAAGACGGCAGATGGTGGGCTAAGCCGGATAGTGCAAGCAAGGGTTGCCAGCCTCCCCGAGCTGGTGTTGTACCGCGTGATTACCTCGTGGGCAAAGCCATGTTTGTCTACTGGCCAAGCGGATTTGAATTCCTCTGGCCGGAAAACTTCAAGGCTCGTCTTTTGAGTAGTGGCCGTAAAAATCTACTCATGCGGGCTATCTATGGCATATTATCACTGCGATGGATCCCGAATGTAGGCGAAATGCGATTTATCTACGGCGGCTCAAATAAAAAGAAATAGGTTTTTTCATCTCCGTCTTGCTGTGTGTTGAAAATCGAACGCACTTAATATGCGATTATCTCATTCGTTGTATTAGGCATAATCAGATAATTTTTGCCACTTAGGTCTGTCAGTGTGGATTTGAAAATTTGGAGGTCGACTGAAATGAGAGCATTGCTTATATCATTATTAATAGGAATAATCTTGATTCTTAACGGCTGCACCGATCTGTCAGAATACCAAACAACACTAATGTGGGGACGTATGGGTGTTACAGTCGAGGATCTGCGCTGTGAGTACCGTGCCAATCCGTATGGAATCGGTGTGGTTAAGCCCCGCTTGAGCTGGGTACTAAACTCTGAGCAGCGAGGCCAAAAGCAAACCGCCTACAGAATTCTTGTTGCCAGCAGCGAAGAGAAGCTCAATCACGACGAGGGCGATCTCTGGGACACAGGCAAGGTCAACTCACAGAATTCGATCCAAATTTTTTACGGAGGCAGACCATTAGAATCTCGCACGAGTTGCTTCTGGAAAGTTCGCATCTGGGACAGTGATTCAAAACCATCAAATTGGAGCAAACCGGCCTTTTGGACAATGGGTTTGCTTGAGCCGGAAGACTTCAAGGCCAAATGGATTGGCTATGACGCGGAACTTCCGGCCGACTACAAAGCGATAGAACCTGGACCACTTAATCTCGAGGGATGCCAGTGGGTATGGTTTCCGCAGGGTGAGCCTGATAAAAGCGCACCGGTTGGTACACGATTCTTCCGACACGCTGTTCAAATACCACCAGCTAAGAAGATAAAGCGTGCAGAGTTCAGATTGCTTGTCGATAACCAGGGTATTCTCTATGTCAATGGCGAAGAAATACAGAGTTTCCGAGGGTGGTCTCCGTCTCACACATTTGACGTGACCGAAAGACTTAGGCCAAACCTAAACACACTTGCCATCGCCGCGACAAATCAGGGTAACAATCCTAATCCGGCAGGACTTGCAGGCAGGTTAATAATTGAATTTGAAACCGGCCAGGCTTTGACGGTTTCCATAGACCGCTCCTGGAAGGTCTCGGACACCGAACAGGATAGTTGGAAAAACCCCCGTTTCGACGATAGCTCCTGGGAAAATGCCATGGAGATTGCTGCCTTGGGACAGGGGCCATGGGGACAGGTTAGCGAAAGCGGACCGGTCCTGCCACCGCCACCGTACCTTCGAAAAGACTTTTCAATCGAGAAACGAGTCAGGCAGGCAATGGTTTACGCTTCGGCTCTTGGTCTTTACGAACTACACATTAACGGTAAACTCGTTGGTGAAGATTACTTTACGCCCGGCTGGACCGATTATCCTACACGTGTCTACTACCAAACTTACGACGTGACTAAGCTCATTGAGAAAGGCGATAACGCCATCGGTGCTATTCTTGCTGATGGCTGGTATGCCGGCTACGTCGGATTCGGACAAAAGCGAGAAAACTATGGGAGCAATCCACGACTCTGGTTGCAGCTTGAAATCGAATATAACGATGGCACAAGAAAAATGATTGTGACAGATGAGAGTTGGAAGGCGTCATACGGCCCGCATCTGGAGGCGGACTTTTTGATGGGTGAGGCATACGATGCACGTAAGGAAATGTCCGGCTGGGCACAGGCCAAATTTGATGACTCCGGTTGGGATAATGTCAGCGTTATAGAAAAAATTCCGAGCAAGCTAAAGTCTTATCCTGGCGTCACTGTACAGAGAATTCTACAGAACAAGCCAGTAGAAATCACAGAACCGAAGAAAAACATATACGTCTTTGATATGGGGCAGAACTTCTCTGGTTGGGCTAAACTTAAAGTCAAAGGCAAAGCCGGTACAAAGGTTGTAATGCGTTTTGCAGAAATGCTGAATCCAGATGGGACTATTTATACTGAGAACCTGCGGGCGGCGCGATGCACTGATACTTACATTCTCAAGGGTGATGGCACCGAAATTTGGCAGCCACGTTTCACCTATCATGGCTTCCGTTATGTTGAGGTCACGGGCTATCCGGGCAAACCCTCACTTGATGCACTAACCGGAATTGTGGTGCACTCAAACACGCCGCTTGTCAGTTTATTTGAGTGCTCCAATCCAATGGTAAATCAGCTTTACAGCAACATCGTCTGGGGGCAGCGTTCAAACTTCATCGAGGTCCCTACTGACTGTCCGCAACGTGACGAACGATTGGGCTGGACAGGCGATGCACAGATATTTATCCGTACAGCAACCTACAACATGGACGTAGCTGCCTTTTTCACCAAGTGGCTTATTGATCTTGAGGATGCCCAGAACGAAAACGGGGCATTTTCGGATGTTGCACCCCGTTTGGCAGCTATGGGCGATGGTGTTCCCGCCTGGGGCGACGCCGGGATTATTTGTCCGTGGACAATTTATCAGGTTTATGGTGACAAGCAAGTCATTGAACAACATTATGAATCGATGAAAAAATGGATCGAATATTTAAAGAAAAATAGCACAAACCTGCTTCGTCCCGCTTATGGCTATGGCGACTGGGTCTCTATCGGCTCAGACACGCCAAAGGACGTTATTGCCACGGCATACTTTGCTTATAGCACGCGACTATTATCCAAAATGGCTAATGCCATCGATAATAAACAAGATGCAAAAAGATATGAAGAGCTGTTTCAACAGATCAAAAACGCCTTCAATGAGGCTTATGTCTCGCAGGATGGCAGAGTTACCGGTGATACGCAAACGTGCTATTTACTCGCTTTACACTTCGATCTTTTGCCTGAAAGCAAACGTCAGTCCGCCACACAACGTCTAATCGATGCGATCAGAAGAAAGAGATGGCACCTTTCGACTGGCTTTGTCGGGCTGAGTTATCTATTGCCCACACTTACAGAAACCGGCCATCTTGATGTCGCTTATCGTCTGCTCAATAATGATACATTTCCCAGTTGGGGCTACAGCATCAAGTATGGCGCAACTACTATCTGGGAGCGATGGGATGGTTGGACAGAAGAAAAGGGCTTCCAGGATCCTGGCATGAATTCGTTCAACCATTACTCCTTTGGGTCGGTAGGTCGATGGCTGTTTGGCACAGTAGCGGGCATCGAAACTGATGGGCCGGGCTATGAACGAATTATAATTCGCCCAAGGCCCGGCGGAGGCCTAACGTATGCCAGGGCCAGCTACGATTCTATCCATGGTAAAATCATCAGCGATTGGAAAATCGACAATGGTACCCTCACTCTGAATGTAACGATTCCAGCCAATACTACAGCCACGGTCTATGTACCCGCCAAAGATGCCAGTAGTGTCGTCAGCCCTGAAAAACAAGAATCTGTAGAAGGTGTTAAGCTACCGGAAAATAATGTGTGGTTTCTGCGAATGGATGAAGGAGCTGCCGTCTTTGCTGTGGACTCGGGCAGCTATCAATTTATCTCACAGTTGTAATACCAATTGTGCTTGATATTTGCGCCTTTGTCATTTCGACCGAAGCCCATAAGGGGCGAAGTGGAGAAATCTATTAAAAAGCAGATTTCTCGACTCCGCTTCGCTGCGCTCGAAATGACAAGAATAAGCGCGTTGATTATTCACAATCAATATAATATACTCAAACTGACCGGTTCTTTGTGTCATTCCCGCGCAGGCGGGAATCCATTAAAGTTTTCAGCAAATTGGATTCCCGTTCCCCGGTCGTAGCCGAGGACAAGTTTCACGGGAATGACAAAGTGCGATATGTTGTTATCAAATAGGTATTTACGTTGGTTTTCAATTAAAATTAGGTCAGTCTGAGTAATATGGAAAACACGGCTCATGCAGCTCTGCCAAGGTAGGTTTAATTCTTGATTTGTTGGAAGCTATTCTTGGCAGCTTCGATAGTATTTTCAATATCGCGTACTGTATGGGCCAACGAAATAAACATCGCTTCGTAAGCGCTTGGTGCTAGATATATCCCTTGTCTTAGCATCTCAGTAAAGAATCTCTTGAAGCGACCTATATCGGTCGCCTGCACATCAGCAAAATTCCTCACCGGCTTATTAGCAAAAAAGCAGCTCATGATCGAGCCAACACGATTTATCGTAACAGAGACACCTGCCTGTTTCGCAGCATCGGCCAGACCCTGCTCTAACATAGCTGCTCTTGATTCGAGATATTCGTAACTCGATACTCGTCGAGAATCGAGTATCCAGCATTGAGATTCGAGCAATTCCAATGTTGTAATAGCTGCGGCGGTTGCGAGTGGGTTGCCGCTGAGTGTGCCCGCTTGATAAACCGGCCCAGCCGGTGCCAGCATATCCATAATTTCAGACCTGCCACCAAAAGCCGCCGCAGGTAATCCTCCACCTATAACTTTGCCGAGACATGTAATATCTGCTTTTATGCCATAAAGTTCCTGTGCACCACCAAGCGCTACTCGAAAACCTGTTATCACCTCATCAAATATCAGAACTGCACTATATTGATCGCATAACTCTCGTAGCGCCGCAAGATAGCCTTCTCGCGGCGGCACAACACCCATATTAGCCGCGATCGGCTCTACTAAAACTGCCGCTATCTTACCACCGTGTTTCTTGAATGCTGCCTTTACTGCGTTAGTGTCATTGTAGGGCAAGACAATAGTCAATTTAGCTATCGCCTCAGGAACACCGGCACTGGAAGCTGCGCCGTTTTCTGCTACGCCGGAGCCGGCAGCAACAAGAAGTGAATCGCTGTGCCCATGATAACAGCCTGCCATTTTGACTATCAAATCCCTGCCCGTATAGGCACGGGCCAAACGAATAGCTGTCATTACCGCTTCGGTACCACTACTGACAAGCCGGACTTTTTCGATGGACTCAAACGCCCCAACTATCTTTTTGGCCAGCTCCGTCTCAGCCAACGTAGGTGCCCCAAATGAGGTTCCTTTCAGCGTTGCCGTCCGGACAACCTTCAAAACTTCCGGATGAGCATGCCCCAGTATCATAGGCCCCCATGAGCCGACATAGTCAATGTACTCATTGCCGTCTATATCGTAGATATGCGAGCCCTTTGCGCCGGCAATGAATAGTGGACCTACGTCTAGTCCGCCGAACGCCCGTACCGGTGAGTTGACACCCCCAGCTAAATACTCACAGGCCTCGGCAAAAGCTCGAGTCGAGTTCAGATATGTCCCTTCTCTGTCCATCTTTTACATTCACATCATAAGGACAGCCGCATCGAATTACAAATCGTTTATATGCCTTCCGCTCTCGTTGGACGCCTTTTTGGCCATACTTAAAAGCCGCCATCTGATCTTCTTCTGGAAAACGAATCTCAGTTTCTGGATCGGCAGTTCGGCAATAAACTACTATTTTTCTTGCAAAGCTCAAAGAGCTGCTTATACTCTCGTGTTTTAAGATTATATATGTAACATAGACTCATTGCTTTGTTATGTTGTGCATAAGATGCGCAACATATCCTTTTAGCATGATTAGTCTACACAACAAAACAGGGCTTGGCAAATTCGGAGCACAAGTATGAACCTTGTGAAATGGTTTCGAAAGAACAGAACGAAGGTGATGGCTGTCGTGGTCATCGTCATTATGATCGGCTTCATAGGAGGTACTGCGCTGTCATATCTGCTGCGATCATCTACAGGTATGCACCAGACAATAGCGTATTTCGCAGACAAAAGAAAGATAACGAGCTACGACCGGTATATAGCCCAGCGAGAGTTGGATACACTCAGAATGCTAAAAATCGGTGACCTGCTCAGGTCTCAGCCTCAGGACCTGCGAGCAATTCTGCTGGCCGAACTGCTTTTCGCGGAGAGCAGAAGTTCCACCTCGCTGGTCAACCGTATCAAGCAACTGATAATAAGAAACCAATACAGAATTAGTGACGCGCAAATTCGTGACTTTTATAAGCGTTCCGTCCCGAGTGATCTATACTGGCTGCTTCTTAGAAATGAAAGCGAGCTTGCCGGCATTAGAGTCCCAAACAGTGAAGCAGGCAAATTGCTTGCAAGGATAATACCTCAATTATTTCAAGGCCAGACATATTCACAAATCATAGGATCGTTAGTAAACCGTCAAGGTATTCCCCAAGAGCAAATACTAGCGACTTTTGGCAAACTCCTGGCAGTGCTGCAATATACCAATATAGCCTGCTCGACAGAAAATGTCACCAGCTCTCAGCTTGCACACATCGTCAGTCGGGAAAACGAGGTCATCAACGCCGAATTGGTTCGCTTTGATTCGGCTGTTTTTGCTGAAACTCAAAAGGAGCCTGCAGAAGAAGAATTTATTGCGCATTTCGACAAATATAAGATGTTCTTTCGTGGCCAGATAAGCCAGGAGAATCCTTATGGCTTCGGCTATAAACTCCCGGACAGAGTCCAGCTCGAATATATTGCCCTCGAAACCGACAATATAACACCGATCATAAAACCACCTACACAAGAAGAAGCAGAAGAATACTATGAAAGAAACAGAGACCAACTATTCACCGAGCAGGTGCCAGCCGATCCCAACGACCCAAACTCACCAATGGTTGACAGAACAAAGAGCTATGCAGAAGTGGCTGCTGACGTCGGACAGAGACTTTTTCGCAGCAGAATAAACGCCAAGATTGAGCAGATTCTCCAGGAAGCTAAAACACTCGCCGACGCCGCCATAGATAAGACCGCCTCAGATATTGAAGAGCTAACTCCGGAACAGCTTAAGCAGTTAGCAGGTGATTATCAAAATGCTGCTGAAATCCAGGCCGAAAAATATAAAGTGCTTTTGTTCCGGATTGAACCGGGATTACAGAACAGTCTTGATGCTGCTGTTATCTCAGAGAAGCTGCGAACGGAGTTTGAGAACAACAAAAATCCGTTGTCGCAAAACGCTTCAGCCTCTATAAAGGAAAAGGGCAGTAAATGGTTAATAACCAACGGCTCTAAGATATATGCGATCAGGAAAGAAAAGGACAATTTAAATGTTTACTACAAAATCAGACTGTATGTTGGTAAGACAGGATTGCTCAACGCCACGGACATCCAGATAGATGAACAACTCAGCAGACTTTTTGTAGCCGGGTATGGGTATGAGTTTGCACCGCTGATACGAGTCGTCTTTTCAATCGACCAGTTGCAGGTGTATGAGCTTGGCCTGTTGAGCATGCAAAAGCCCAGAATGTATGAAAGTATCGGCCCAGCCAAAGACCCATCGAGGCAGATGACAAAAGACACCTCTGGCCAGATAACGGCTCTGTTCCGAGTGATAGAAGTCAAAAGAGCTTGCGAACCGGAGAGCGTAGATCAAACCTTTAGCACCGCCACGATGAAATTGCAAAACAGCGTACAGCAAAAGGAGCAAGATGTTTACTCCGTCAGAGAAAAGGTAATCGAGGACCTTAAGAGACTTTCCGCCTTGGATCAAACAGAGGCCAAAGCTCAGGAATTTATCGATGTAGCAGTGAATGATAGTTGGCAGAGTGCGCTTGACACTTTCAACAAGCTCTACGCGCAAAAACTCACTAAAGAAGAACCCGATGATCCCAACGTATTCAAGCTCGATAGTATGACGGGCTTGCGTAGGATCTCAAATGACCAATTGAATACTTTTGCTGCCCAACGTGCCGGTAATCCGACGGAGCAAATCTTCATGACCGAAGCTAAAGCACAAAGGCAATTCATAGACCAGCTCTACTCGCTTATACCGGAAGATAGCAACACACCTGCAACTTTGCCTCTTGTCATGGAGTTCAAGCTGAGTATGAGCTTTTACTGTGTGAAGGACCTCTCAATTGCGCGCCTCAGCCAGCAAGAGTACGACCAAATTAAGGCGACACGAGCTTATGGACAAAACCAGATTCAGGCCCAGAACCTGGCCGTTGTGCACTTTAATCCCGCAAACATATTGAAGCGCATGAATTTCCGATCCCCCAAGCAAGATGAGAAATCCGCTGATACTAGCTCGTCAGACCAACCGAAGGAAACACCCTAATGACACAACGGTTGAAAGAAAATCAAGTACTTTTTATGCTGGCTGTCGGACTATTGGCCTGGCTCGTGCCGGGTAGTGGACATTTACTGCTCGACAAAAAAAAACACGCCCTAATAATCTTAATAGCGATCGTTCTGACCTTCTTAATGGGCTTATACATTGGCTCAGTCGGTGTGATCAATCCAGTCGGAGCGAAACCATGGTATGTGGCACAAATGCTCAACTCGCCGGCAGTAGCGATACTCGGACATCTGAGTTCAACTGGCGCTTATCCTGTCTACGCTAGGCCAAATGAAATCGGACAGATATATACCAGTATCGCTGGTCTTCTCAACCTTTTGTGTATAGTCAATGCTGTTTATCTGGCGCATTTAGCCGGAATTCAAACAACAACAAGAAACTAATATGACAACAATTTTACCTTTATTACTTGGTACTTTTACTACTCCCGAAAAGATCGGGACGACACCCCAGTCCATGTTGTGGCTGCTTCCTTTAGCGGCTTCGATAGCCGTCGTCTACAAAGCGACCAAAGTACCGAAAATAACACTACGGTCCTTCTTGAAAGAGACAGTGGTTCTGTTTGGCTCCATTATCATCTTCATAGGTGTAGCTGCTTTGGTCCTATACACGCTGGCGTGGATAATAATAGGTTAAGATATACTCCCCCACTTTCTTGTTCTAATCCTTCGAATCTGAGCAGGGCTTTTTTAGCACCCCCAATTCCACAAGAGCATTTAGGGCTGCTTTCTGCTCTGCTTCCTTTTTGTTCGTCCCCCATGCGCTCGGGAAATGACGGTTCGCCACAATCACTCCGGACTCAAAACATTTATTGTGGTCGGGTCCTTTCTCATCCAGCAGTATGTATACAGGTGTGACGTTGAATCGCTCCTGGGCGTACTGCTGCAGGAGAGACTTGTAGTTACCATGAGCATCTTCTGCCTCAGCATCCTTGATTAAAGGATCAAAATTATTAAGGATGAATTTACGTGCCGCTTCCAATCCTCCGTCAATATATATTGCAGCGATCACAGCCTCCAGTAAGCCGGCGCCGAGTGAATCTGGCAAGGCTCCGCTCGAAATCATGCCCTTGCCAACGTGCAGGTATTCCTGCAATCCAAGCTCTTTGGTCACGCGGGTGCATGTCCCGCGCGAGACAAGCATGCTCTTCATTCGGGTCAGCTCACCCTCAAGGAAGTCTTGGAATCGTTCAAAGAGAGTATGACAAATAACTATAGACAAAATAGCATCACCTAAAAATTCGAGCCTTTCGTTGCTCTCAAGGCGATGGTTGGCTGCAGATGAATGAGTAAATGCCACCGCTAAAAGACTTTTATTTGAGAATTCGTAGCCTATTATATTCTCGATCGGCTGCAGGTCTGTGTTTTCCATTGAGTCACATCCTATCCGCTGGATTCTCCTTCTATGATCTGTTTGCAGAAATGACTTGTCAAAAACAAGCTGTTGAATGCACGACCACTAATACAACTGCTTTAATTATCAAATTCTCTTGTCCACTCTACGCAAAAAAAACAATATCCTGCTCACGTTAGGTCACAGACCAACCTGCTAGAGACACCTCGTTCATCGTACTGTGTTCGTAGTTCATCGATGAACAATCAACCATGAACAATTTTCGTGGCTCGTGCCTCACAGCTATCCGGTTAACCGACCATCTGCAGGCTGGCCAGGGCGACAAACTTATCGTCAGCAATTTCGAAGATTCCATCAAGCCCAGTCACCGTGAAGATGCCTTTCGTAGCCGCAGCAACACTGCAGAAAACAAGCCGATGCCCGCAGTCACCCAGCAGCTTTCGCAACTTCAGCAGCTTGGACAGACTCGATGATGTCACAATATCAACGTTCGAAAAATCGACAACTAAATCACAATCGCCCCTGTCACGCACCATCTCCGTAATCGTCTTCAGTTCCTCACCCATTTCAGGTTCTGCAGGCAAATCAACGAGAAGGATATCTTCAGACCAATTTTGAATCCCCATTTTAAGTCTCCTTCTTCATAACTTTAACCTTGCATTTATAAATGATTTATCGGCACATACAGCAAGGATGTTGAGTAAAAAAACACATCTTGGCGCTTATCTATCCAGAGTAAAAGCCGATAAAAACCTTCTATGCTGGACTTGAACGAACTTGATAGGGATTATGGATGTCTATATCGACTCTTTTCGGATTTATGTGGGCCCCGGACCAAACACAATTGATTATTGATAAATGATTATTGATTATTCATCAATTCGCAATTGACTCAGGTCCGGTGCTATACACATTTTCCCATCCACTCTAGCCCAATAATCATTAGCCAATCATCAATAATTAATCCGGAAGTGCCCCAGTATAGTGCTCTGCGTCAGCCGTTCCAACCCCTAAGGGGGGCCTGCTGAGGCATTTGGCTCAAGAATGAGAGGACATTCGGCTGAGCTCAGTCGAAGCCCTCAGTCGAAGCCCACACTAACAATTCGCAGGCTGGATTATTTGTCCGTCGCAGGGATCGGGGATCAGAGAAGGCTTCGCCGAGTCTGCTGATCCCTGAACCCCGGCCCCTGACCCCTTTCTTATTCTAAGCAGCGCAACCGGTTAAAGTTTTCTATCGAGTTTTCGGTAACTTATAGCTTCAGCGACGTGCTCAGGCCTGATGTCCTCTTCATCAGCGAGGTCTGCAATCGTGCGCGAAACCTTACAAATCTTGTCGTGCGCACGAGCACTCAGGCCCAGCTCAGTCATCGCCTGCCTGAGTATAAACTCGCAGGCTGAGTCAAGCTTGCAGAACTGCTCGACCTGCTTATGGCTCATCCTTGCATTGGTCATAATCCTGCCGTTGCCAAATCTGTTGGCCTGGATTTCTCTCGTCCTTACCACGTCATTTCTTATGGTCGTGGAATCCAGTTGTTTAGACTTGGTACGCAATTTAGTAAAGCCTATCGCCGGCACGTCAATGTGGATATCGATTCTATCCACCAATGGCCCAGAGACCTTTGAAAGGTAACGTCCAATTTGACCAGGCGTGCACTTACACATCCTGACATTACTGCCAAAGTAACCACACGGACATGGATTCATCGCTGCGACGAGCATAAACTGAGCAGGAAATCTAATTGTCTTTTTGGTCCGTGACACAATTACGAAACCGTCCTCCACCGGCTGCCGAATCATCTCAAGAACATGCCGTGGAAACTCCACGAATTCATCAAGAAACAATATCCCGAAATGAGCCAGCGAAAGTTCACCAGGACGAGGTGTTGTTCCTCCGCCGATTAAAGCCGGGCCGCTGGCCGAATGATGTGGCATCCGAACAGGACGCGTTGCCAACAACGCCTTGTCCTTATCCAGAAGTCCGACCGCAGAGTATACCCGCGTGGTCTCAAGCGACTCTTCTAAACTCAAAGGTGGCAGAATAGTCGCCAGCCTTTGCGCCAGCATCGTTTTGCCCGCCCCCGGCGGACCTATCATCATTATGTTATGACCGCCCGCAGCGGCAACGGTCAACGCCCGTTTAACGCTCTCCTGCCCCTTAACGTCTGCAAAATCAACCTCATAATTGGAAGCAACATTGAAAAGTTTTCCGATGTCAACGTTAGTTGTCTGGAGCACTAACTGCCCTAAAAGAAAACCTGTAGCCTGTGCAAGTGAACCAACACCGAAAACCTCTATGTCTTTAACAACCGCAGCCTCCTTGGAGTTCTCCAAAGGAACAATCATCTTCTTAAAGCCATTCGCGGCAGCCGTAATCGCCATGCTCAATACGCCATTAACCGGCCGAACCCTGCCGTCCAAAGCCAATTCACCAACGACAATAAAATCTTTGACTGATGAACCAGCTAGCACTGCCTCACCAATCAACATACCAAGAGCAATCGGCAAATCAAAGGCAGGACCCGCCTTCTTTACATCAGCAGGAGCCAGATTTATCAACGATTGCGTCTTTGGATATTTGAAGCCACAGTTGATAATCGCACTCCTGACTCGCTCGATGCTTTCCTTAACAGCCGCATCAGGCAAGCCAACTATGATTGACTTCTCAAAGCCACCTCGCGCGACGTCAACTTCAACCTCACAGATTACACCTTCAATTCCTTCCAGTGTAACACTGTGCAATCTCGCTAACATGCTCGTCCCCTAAATTCGTTCGGCTGCAAGACTGCATTTTAAGACCTGTCAGATATGCTCGCAAGCACTTTTTATAGTATCGTGGCAGCAAACTTCAGCCGCTATCGAATTTGCCTCAGGCAGCTAATAGACGACGGCTGACTAATCTCGTCGACCCAAAAAGGCCTTCTGCATCGCTGCCAATGCGAAAATGGCTGCACTGGCAATGACAATACACGCACCAGTCGGCAGATCAAAATAGTACGAGACAAAAAAACCTGCCAGCGAACTTAGTATTCCGAAAAACATTGAGACAAAAATAACCTGTCGGTGGCCCGTACATATCTGATAAGCCGCTGCAGCCGGACACGTAATCAAGCTGAATATCATCAATCCCCCAACGAGAGGTAGGTTAACCGCCAGCACAATTCCACACAAAGCCAGGAATAGGCTATATACGAAGCCCTCATGCACACCCGTCGCTAATGCGATAGCTCTGCTGAACAGAAGCACCTTCAACTGCTTATTGAAAACAACAGCAAAGACAGTAAATATCAGTCCGACTATAGTTATAACCACAACATTTATTCTCTCTACGAAAAGTATGCTGCCCCATAGTAAGCCCATCACTTCGGTTCGACTGCCCCGCATTAGGCCTATCCCTAAAAACGTTAGCCCCAGCATCACGGAAAAGAGTATTGCAACAGCCACACTGGGATCGACCCTCGATTTTTCAGGCCTGAGCACAGCTAAGCTCATCGCCGCCGCCGCTGAAAATGCTATGGGGCCAAGTATAGGGTTAAAACCCAGCAGAATAGAAAAAACCGTCCCTGCCATAGCCGCATGTGAGATGCAGATACCAATAAAAGGCAAACGCAGACCCACGATATAAACACCCAGCAAGCCACAACTGGCTCCGGCTATCGCCCCCGCAAGCATGACTAAATAGAAAAAGGAATCCATCTACACTCGCACCCGATAGTTGGACCTGTCAGAAACAGCAGGTCTACCTGCACACACAGTTCGTGATTTTATAAGCTCATATCCTAGGCATTGCCTCTTCCTATCGTGTACTTCCGGCCATCCACTTCAACCACTTCAACGCGGCACTTATAGGCCCGCTCAAGTGCTTCAGATGCCAGAACATCATCAGCTTTGCCATCAGCTAAAATATGTCCCTCGTGCAGCAGAACAATTCGATTACAGCAACAAGGCAGCACATTTGTTTCATGTGAGACCATCAGTACAGTAATGTTTGCCTGCTGATATAGTCTGTCTACGATTTCCGTAATCTGATATCTCCAGTTAAAATCAAGATTCGAGTAAGGCTCATCCAGCATTAAAAATTCCGGCTCCTGTGCCATTGCCCGTGCGATCAGGGCCTTCTGCTGTTCGCCGCCTGAGAGACTCCTGAATGTTTGATTGCTTCGACCGGTTAATCCAAGTCTATCAATCCAGCTATCTACAATCTCGTGGTCCTCGGAATCCAGTCGAGCCCATAAAGGTTTAACGCTTGTTCTGCCCATAGATACAACTTCACGCAGAGTAAAAGGCAAATCAGCATTGTACTCAGCCGTCTGCGGGATATAACCGATGCGTTTTCGCAGTGTGCTCTTTTTCCAGCTACTCAGCCTGCTCAGGTCCTTGTTATCAAATATGACCCTGCCGCGATTTGTCTTTATTAGGCCGCAGCACACTTTCAGTAGTGTGGTCTTACCCGCGCCGTTAGTACCTAAGATGCCTATAAACGCCCCCGGAGCAATTTGAAGATTATCGACATTAAGAATAGCGCGGCCAGACCGAAGAACCTGCACCCCAGAAAGACTTATGCTCCCCCCTCTCATTATTCAGCCGCCCCAAGTAGAGCTTCCACATTTCTCCGTATCAATTGGTCGAATCCATACGCCCCGACGTCATTTTCGGGAAAGTTGCTGAAAACGACTGCTCTTGCCTGCAGACGCTCCGCTAAAGCCGTTGCGAGCGATTTACCTTCCTGTTTGTTAGCTATCACGAACCTCACATCCACGCCAGCAGCTTTTTGTAAACAATGATTAATATTAGATACCGTCTCAATATCGCTGCCAACAAACGTCGCCACCGTTTCTAAACCCAGCCATTGGACGAAACTCGCTTGATGATCGGATACCAAAACCTTAGCTGACTCAGCATCCGACCGCTTCACACTGTCGAGCAAGTCCTGGCCTAGTCCATTGATTCTTTCCTCTATAGACTTCGTCCTCTGTTGATATTGACCAGGGCTTCGACTGAGCTCAGCCGAATGTCCTTTAGCAGGATATTTACTCGAAAGAACCTCGCTGACCTGCCGACAGGCAGCCAAATACGTCTCTGGCACACAAAGCCCACCCGGCATCTTAATCAAGACCGTCTCAAGTCCATTTTTTTGTAGCCTTGACAGCGAATCTACAACCTTCTCCTGAAAATCAAAAAGCAGCAATAGTTTGCACTCTTTTAACTGCTGAACTTGTAATGGTGAGATGTCAAAGTGTCCCGGACACATACCCGGCGGCGCCAGGCAGAGGACCTGTGTCTCTTGACCACACAGATCTTGAACAACACATTGCAGGTAGGAATTTGTGACCGCAACTTCGGCTTGATTTCGTCCGAGTACTCTACGCTTGCAGCCGCTCAAAACACCAGCAAAAAAAATATAAAAGGTCAGTATGTATACGAGACTCATTTTTTTCATTTTTTTAATCTTCGAATGTCCCAATGTGCCGGCTTTGTTTCAGCCTCATTCGTGTAATTATCCCTTTGCCGGAATCCGGCGAATACCAGAAGCGCTTCGAGACAGGAAAACCTTCCTTGAGCGGGAAATCTCTTTCTTCCAGACTACTTTTATCGTATCGAGGCCCCAAACTGAAGAGCACCCAAGTCACCGGAGATTCCTTAGGATCGGTGTAT
>Ga0307439_1000724_pt1 | contig 22418 bp, 15 predicted proteins | sample SalMarWE160490MG_FD_202142 | JGI IMG/M metagenome (GOLD analysis project Ga0307439, IMG submission 202142) | Salt marsh sediment microbial communities from the Plum Island Ecosystem LTER, Massachusetts, United States - WE1604-90 | ecosystem: Environmental > Aquatic > Marine > Intertidal zone >... | reverse complement strand
TTCAGCACCTGCAAAAGGCACTTTGTTAAGCTTTATCCCCGCACCAGCCCTGAGAGTTGTCGGCAGAAATGATTTTCTCAGGGAATTTGGTACCGGATTAAAAATATGGATTCCCAGGCTCAGATTATCATCAGGTAATATCAGCAGCCCCGCCTCACATGTAACGGAATGCCTCCTATAATATTCAGAAGATGTTTTTTCAGAAAAATAGTCTATCTGCACTCCGGCTGCGATTTTCCTGGAAAGTGTAAGTCCACAGCTCACTCCTGCAGTTTCTCTTCTAAAGTGGTTATATCCGAAGTTCGAATATACAAAGCCCAGGGAACTATTTCCTGCAGGAATTATCACCCCTGCGGTTCTGGTTCCCAGTTCGCTGATATTAAACCTGTTCTCGTAGTTAATACCAGCTGATAAAAAGTTGTTGAAGGCCAGAAGTGCCTGGTTTTGAAATGAAGGCCAGAATCCGTTCTTCGTGATACAAACGGATGCCATCCCCGACTCGACTGCTCCTGCAGGAATACGGTAAGGATCACCTGCAAAGAGAGCCGGGAACAAAAAAACAAACAAAACCGAAACTGTTATTTTGTGCAGCGAGTACAAAATGTTTCAGGTATAAACTATAAAATTACAAAAAAAAATTAATACCCGAAAGGGGATTATTTAAATATTTTTTAACCGCAGAGCACACAAAGAAAATGCAAAGTACGCAAAGTAATAATCCTGTATTAAAATCCCTTGCAATCTTGGCGTTATAAGTTTTGTAATCTTTGCGGTTTTTTCTGCTTTTTCAACTTAGAGGATCAGGGGGCTAATTGGTTTTGTATTTGAATTTTACCTTCTTCAGCTCTACGTTTGCATCAACGATCTTCTTTTTCAAACCCTCCTTGTATTTTACAACTTCTTTCATCACTTTCTTATCTCCGGCACCAATTATCTGTGCAGCAAGTATGCCTGCATTCTGTGCTGCATTAATCCCGACGGTTGCAACAGGTATTCCCGGTGGCATCTGCAGTATAGAGAGTATTGAATCAAGTCCTTCAAGTGAAGCCTTCACAGGAACGCCTATGACCGGCAGGGGTGTCATGGCTGCTATAACTCCCGGGAGATGAGCTGCCATTCCGGCTGCTGCAATAATTACCTTTATTCCTCGTTTTTCAGCATTCCTTGCGAATTTTTCAACCTCCTCCGGAGTCCGGTGTGCTGAAAGGGCATTAATCTCAAATGGTATCCTGAAATCATTGAGTATACGTGCTGTTTTCTCCATCACCGGCATGTCCGATGTGCTTCCCATTATTATACTAACAAGAGGTTCCATATTTTTTATTTAAATTTAACTTCCTGACATGGGCAAAAATAAACTATTATTTTCATATTTTCGCTCCGGCCGGATAATCAATGACCGTCCTTATGAACGAAATTAAAATACTTGATAAGAAGTTCAGGGAACTTATCTCTGAACAGTCAATAAAAAAGAGGATAGATGAAATCGCGTTGCAAATAAACCGTGATTTTGCAGGCAGCGAAATTATCCTTGTCGGAATACTTAACGGTGCATTTATGTTTGCAGCCGACCTTTTCAGGAAAATTGATCTGACCGCCAGGATAACTTTTGTAAAACTTGCTTCCTATCAGGGCACCAGTTCATCAGGAGCAATTAAGGAACTAATAGGTTGGAATGAAGATCTGGAGAATAAAAAAATCATTATCGTGGAAGATATAGTTGATACCGGGGCGACACTGGAACGTATTGTCAATGAGTTGGTTATTAGAAATGTTGCTGAAATTAAGATTGCCACGATGCTTCTTAAACCTTTGGCATACACCCGGGATATTCCGATTAACTATATCGGATTTGAAATTCCGAACAAGTTTGTTGTAGGTTATGGGCTTGATTATAATGGTTTTGGACGTAACCTGCCATCTGTTTATACATTGATTAAATAATTCAAACTTAGTTTTTTACTATGGTTAATATTTTGATTTTTGGTCCTCCCGGATCAGGCAAAGGAACACAGTCAGTGAAACTGGCTGAGAAATTCAATCTTACTCATCTCTCTACAGGTGATATGCTGAGAGCCGAGATAGCTGCAGGCACAGAGCTAGGCCAAAAAATGAGCTCTATAATGTCGAAAGGAGAACTGGTACCCGATGAGGTGGTTATTGAAATGATAGCCAAAAAGATTGATACAACAAAAGGCAGTACAGGGTTTCTCTTCGACGGATTTCCGCGTACTGTGGCACAGACTGTTGCCCTCGAAAAAATGCTTAACGAAAGAAAGATGAAAATAGACAATATGCTGGTGCTTGAAGTTGATCATGATGAACTGGTAAAACGTCTTGTTTTACGAGCTGATCTCTCAGGAAGACCGGATGATAAAGATCCTGCAGTTATTGAAAACAGGATAGATGTCTATAAAGAGAAGACAGAACCCATAATAAATTACTGCCGCGAGAGAGGTATCTATCAACCCGTTAACGGAATGGGAACGATTGAAGATATTTTTGAAAGATTATCTGCTAATTTGGAACAGCTTATATGATCCTCCCCCAAGGGGGGCTAAATACGAATTACTTAATGTCTGAGTCCAATTTTATAGATTATGTAAAGATATTATGCCGTTCAGGGAACGGGGGCGCCGGATCGGCTCATCTCCGGAGGGAAAAATTTGTGCCCAAAGGCGGTCCCGATGGAGGAAACGGCGGAAGGGGAGGACATGTGATTCTGCGGGGGAACAGCCAGATGTGGACCCTGCTGCATTTACGGTATAAGCGGCACATATTTGCCGGTAACGGAGTCAGGGGAGGAGCACAACAGTCAACCGGGGCTGACGGCAAAGATATTGTAATTGAGGTCCCCCTGGGTACTGTGGCCAAAACTGCAGAGACTTTTCATTTCATATTCGAGATTACAAAACACGGTGAGGAGAAGATACTGGTAAAGGGAGGCAGGGGAGGACTCGGCAATACCCACTTTAAGTCTCCTGTGAACCAGACTCCGCGTTATGCCCAACCCGGCGAACCAGGGGCCGAAGACTGGTTTGTCCTGGAACTCAAAATACTGGCTGATGTAGGACTGGTGGGTTTTCCGAATGCAGGTAAATCGACGCTTCTTTCGGTAGTATCAGCGGCAAAACCTAAAATAGCCGACTATCCCTTTACAACACTTACACCGAACCTCGGGATTGTGAGTTACAGGGATGATAAATCGTTTGTAATGGCTGATATTCCCGGGATAATAGAAGGAGCACATAAAGGGAAAGGTCTGGGAATCAGGTTCTTAAGGCACATAGAGCGGAATGCTATACTGCTCTTTCTTGTCCCTGCCGACAGTAAAAACATCAGGAAAGAATATGAAATACTTGTTAATGAGCTTAGAATGTACAACCTGGAGCTGCTTGATAAAAAAAGAGTGCTGGTTATATCAAAATCTGACCTTCTTGATGAGGAGATGATGGATGAGATCAAGAAGGATCTGCCCGATCTTCCCGGGGTTTTCATCTCATCAATTACCGGACAGGGACTGGCAACTCTTAAAGATATGCTCTGGAGTGTTATGAATAACTAAATGATGGTCTGTTATGCTTGAACAACTGGATCAGCAGCTTTTTCTATTTCTGAATTCACTGAATACACCCTTTTGCGACAAGGTAATGTATGCCGTAAGCGGTAAAATAATATGGGCTCCGCTCTACCTTGCAATACTGATCTGGCTGGGATTCAAATATAAAAAGAGATTTCCGGTAATAGTGCTTTTTATAATTCTTGCTGTTACGCTGGCTGACCAGATGTCAGTTCATCTTTTCAAAAACATATTTCTGAGGCTTCGTCCATGTCATGAGCCGGCTCTGCAGGGAATGGTGCATCTTGTTAATGATGACTGCGGAGGGTTGTACGGATTTGTATCATCACATGCCGCAAATTCATTTAATGTAGCTCTGTTAAGCCTTATGTTCATCAAAAGAAGATGGTATTCAATAAGCATAATTATGTGGGCTGCAATTATCGGCTACAGCAGGATATACCTGGGTGTTCATTATCCCGGCGATGTCATTTGCGGATCGCTGCTGGGTGCATTGATCGGATGGGGTATATATAAGTTGTATGAAATAACAGATTACAGGGTGTTGAATAAAACATCATATTTTAAGCAATAATCCATACTGTGCTTTGCCTTAACCTGAATACAACCAATCCTTTCTTCAACCTGGCTGTTGACGAATATCTTCTTAAAAACAGGACGGAAGAGTATCTCATACTGGGAATAAACAGTCCGGCAGTAATCATAGGTAAGCACCAGGTGGCACACAGGGAGGTTGATAGCCGGTTTGTATTCGAAAGGGGAATTCCTGTAATAAGAAGAATCTCCGGGGGCGGAGCTGTTTATCATGACTTCGGCAACCTTAATTTTTCTTTTATCCTTAACAGTAAAAAGGGATATCAGGTTAATTTCAGAAAATATACCCTTCCCGTACTTGAATTCCTGCAAGGAAAAGGCATTAAAGCAGGTTTAGAAGGTAAACGCGACCTTAAGGTAAATGGTATTAAAATATCAGGTAATGCAGAGCATGTTTACCGTGAACGGGTTTTACACCATGGCACACTGCTTTTCAATTCACGGCTTGATGATCTTCGTGGAACGTTGAGGAAAGACAAATCATCCTATTCGACCAGGGCTGTGGGATCTAATCCCTCACAGGTGATGAACCTGAAAGAAAAAGTCCCTCAGATAAAAGGCACGATTGATTTCAAATCTGAAATGCTGAAATTCTTCCTCGAGAAAGAGGGGAATAAATATACTGAGCTGACCGAAGAAGAGAGATCAGAAACAGGAGAACTGGAAAGATTAAAATACAGGACCTGGGAGTGGAATTATGCATATGGTCCTGAATATTATTTCATTAACAGGTTTGAACTGGAGGGGGAAAAGCATTTCTGCAGGTTATTTGTGAAAGACGGTATAATCAGGGAATGCGAGATTGAGGGATCGGGAGAAGTGGCTGCGACAGCGAAAAAGCTTGTTGGCTGCAAGCATATGGTTATGGAATTAGTTGAGATATTTAAACAGGAAAAGACTAATATAAGAAGCGCAGGGATTTTTAATTTCTTTTAATAAAATGGATATTTTAAAATCAGTAGTAGTCTGGTTGATCGGGATAGCAATTATGGTTATATTCTTCCCTGTTACATTTATTGTATGGCTGCTTGTTCTTCCATTCGACAGGGAACGTTCGGTGGTTCACTGGATGCTGATATATCAGGCGATTATTATTTCGTATATGGTACCGATCTGGCGAATAAAAGTTGAAGGGCGGAAGAAAGCACGTTACGGAACTACATATATCATTATATCCAATCACCAGTCAATACTCGATATTCTGATCATTAATTGTCTTCGCTACCGGTTTAAATGGATATCAAAAATAGAGAACACGAAAAAGCCGGTACTGGGCTGGTATCTGAAAATGGCCGGTTATATAACCGTTAACAGGGGCGATAAAGAGAGCAAGGAGAGAATGCTGGAGGAGTCATACCAATGTTTAAAGAAGGATATTTCAATTATGATATTTCCCGAGGGGACCCGTTCCGCCGACTGCGAAATTGCTTTTTTCAAAAGAGGAGCTTTCCAGCTGGCAATATCCGCAGGTGTACCTGTCCTGCCTGTACTGATAGACGGTACGGGCGGAGTCCTTCCCAAGCATGGTTTTATTTTCGGCGGATTTCATAAAATAACAATAAAAGTCCTTGATCCCGTGGATGTGGAATCATTTGAGACAAATAGCCCTGAAGAACTTGCAATGAAATTCCAGCAAATGATGGCAGCGAAGCTAAAGGAACTCAGAGAAGAATCTGACAGGAAATGACTCAAGCCTCTTCATACAGAAGAATACTGCATAAGATGGGATATTATGACTATCAGCATGGTTTGATATATCGTCATATTAAACAGGAGGGCAGGTGGGACAAACACCTTGAACGTTGCAGGAATATGATAATCAGGGCGATAGATCTGTATAAACCCGAAAAAGTTACTGTACTTGGCAGCGGATGGCTGCTGGAGCTTCCGCTGGCAGAGATGGTTGAAAAAACTCAAAAAATAATACTTGTTGATATAGTCCATCCTCCTGAAGTAATAACCCAGACTGCAGATTATACTAACATTCACATTGTTGAAGAAGATATTACGGGAGGTCTGATAGAATTGATCTGGAAGAAAGCAGGTAACAGAACATTTTTAAACAAACTACAGTCGCTGGAGGATATTGTTGTACCTGAATACACACCCTGGAGTGATCCGGGGATGGTTATATCACTGAACATACTAACTCAACTGGAGATACTGCCATTGAGGCTTTTAAAAAGAAAATGCAGGAGAGTGGCAGAGGAAGATTTCATGAATTTAAGGAAAGAGATTCAAAACAACCATATTAACTTTCTGGAGAATCATAATTCAGTTTTGATTTCTGATATAGCAGAGGTTTTTAAGAAAGCAGGAGGAGATTCGTATGAGAACAGTACCATAGTTGTTGAATTGCCCCGGGGTAAAGAAAGGGAGGAGTGGACATGGGATTTTGATCTTACCGGTACCGATTATAATCAAAAGAATTCTGTATTTAAAGTTGCTGCAATTTTGATTTAAGATGGAGAGGAAGAAAAGGAAAGCTTTCTTTCTTCCTCTACACTGAAAACATTAATCCTTCTCTCACCTGTTTTAACAGTCTCTCTCCTGGTTCTGGCACTGCTCAATCTGGTTCCATTAAATGTTTTGAGGTGGAAATCGAGGGGGAGAACATATTGTTTGATTATAAACTAAGGGATGGTATAACACGTCATATGAATGCCGGGTTGCTGATGAAGCAGATGGGAATAATATAAACTATTATCATTTATTAACATTCCGACTGATAATATAATTGTCAATCAATCAGTTAAATGTTTTGGCGACTGTCTTTTTTTCATTTAGGTCAGGGGCAAATTCAGCCTCATTGTTGAAAAATTGACTGCCAGCGACAGCTCTATTTAACTATATTTGCGCAAAAATTCAGGAAAATGTCAGTTGCAGGATATTCAGAAGAACATATAAAAACCCTGGAATGGCAGGAACATATCAGGCTTAGACCGGGTATGTATATCGGAAAGCTTGGTGATGGTTCATCGGAGGATGACGGTATTTATGTTCTGCTGAAAGAGGTGATGGATAATGCCATTGATGAATATATGATGGGTTTCGGCAAGAAAATTGATGTGTCGATATCGGGCAGAGAGGTAAAGGTGCGGGATTATGGCCGCGGGATCCCGCTCGGCAAGGTCCTTGATGCCGTGGCAAGAATGAATACCGGGGCAAAATATGATTCAAAGGCCTTCAAGAAATCCGTGGGACTGAATGGTGTCGGGGTGAAAGCCGTGAATGCTCTCTCTTCAAAGTTTGTTGTCAGATCAATACGCGATGGACAGGTCAAGGTTAACGAATTCGAACACGGAATTTCTGTACAGGATCACCCATTAGAGCCAACGAATGAAGAAAATGGTGTTGAAGTGATCTTCCAGCCTGATGAGGAGATGTTCGGGAATTATTTTTATATCTCGGAATACGTGGATACAATGCTCAAGACCTACGTATACCTGAATTCCGGACTTGTAGTTAATTTCAACGGCAATAAATTCTTTTCCAGGAACGGTCTTGCGGATCTGTTAAACGAAAACATGAGTAAAGAGGGATTATATCCTCTTATTCACCTTAAGGGCGATGACATTGAGGTTGCTTTTACCCATGTAACGCAATACGGGGAAGATTACTTCAGTTTTGTTAACGGACAGCATACAATCCAGGGAGGCTCTCACCTTTTAGCATTTAAAGAGGCAATAGTCAGAACAATCAGGGAGTTTTACAGAAGAGATTATGATCCTGCCGATATCAGGTCATCAATAATTGCTGCAATAAGCATAAAAGTAGAGGAACCTATATTCGAATCGCAGACAAAGACTAAGCTGGGATCAAAGGATATGGGGCCTGAAGGACCATCTATAAGGATCTTTATTAATGATTTCATTAAGAAAAAACTCGATGATTACCTGCATAAGAATCCCGGTACAGCAGAAATGCTTCTGAAAAAAATTCAGGATTCTGAAAAAGAAAGAAAGGCTATTTCGTCAATTCAAAAGCTGGCAAGGGAGAGGGCAAGAAGAGTGAGCCTTCACAATAAGAAACTGAGAGACTGCAGGATACATTATGATACTAATGATCCCGACAAGCTTGATTCAACAATCTTCATTACGGAGGGTGACTCAGCAAGCGGTTCAATCACCAAATCGAGAAATGTTGAAACACAGGCTGTATTCAGCCTCAGGGGAAAACCGCTTAACTCGTTCGGCCTCACAAAGAAAATAGTGTATGAGAACGAAGAATTCAACCTGCTGCAGGCAGCACTGAATATCGAAGACGGAATTGAAAACCTCAGGTATAATAATGTTGTGATTGCAACGGATGCCGATGTTGACGGAATGCACATCCGACTTCTCCTGCTTACATTCTTCCTCCAGTTTTTCCCTGAGCTTGTCAGAAGAGGACATGTTTATATTCTTCAAACGCCATTGTTCAGGGTAAGAAACAAAAAAGAAACGAGGTATTGTTACTCTCCCGAAGAAAAATCTGCAGCAATAAATGCACTCGGGCCTAATCCGGAGATCACAAGATTCAAGGGACTGGGGGAAATATCGCCCGATGAGTTTAAATATTTTATCGGAAAAGAGATGCGTCTTGAACCTGTCAGGATGAAAAAAACTGATGCCGTTAACGGTTATCTCGAGTTTTATATGGGGAAGAATACACCTGCACGACAGGATTTTATTATTGAGAACCTGAGAGTTGAGGAAGATGAGGTTGAGTCAGAGATCTGAAGAACAAATAAGCTGCCGGTAATATGTCTATGGAAGAAATGGATCTTGATATTGATGGTATTGAGGATGGAGAATTAATGCCGGAAGGATCGGAAACGCTTCATTCGGTAACAGCTCTGTCGGGAATGTACCAGGACTGGTTTTTAGATTATGCTTCCTATGTTATTCTGGAAAGAGCTGTTCCGGAACTTTATGACGGACTGAAACCTGTTCAGAGACGTATTCTACATTCAATGAAGCGAATGGATGACGGACGGTTCAGTAAAGTTGCCAATATCATAGGCCATACCATGCAGTTTCACCCTCATGGCGATGCCTCAATAGGCGACGCCCTCGTACAATTAGGGCAGAAGGAGCTTCTCATTGATACGCAGGGTAACTGGGGCAATATGCTTACCGGAGATGGCGCAGCAGCACCAAGATACATCGAGGCAAAACTTTCAAAATTCGCGCTCGATGTCGTATTCAATCCCAAAACAACTGAATGGAAACTATCGTATGACGGCAGGAATAAAGAACCTGTAACTCTTCCTGTCAAATTTCCGCTGCTACTGGCTATGGGAGTGGAAGGAATTGCCGTCGGACTCGCATCAAAAATAATGCCTCATAATTTTGTGGAACTCATTGATGCGACTATTCAATATCTCCAGGGCAGGGAATTTACTCTTTATCCCGATTTCCCGACAGGAGGATTAATAGATGTATCAAGATACAATGACGGGCAAAGAGGCGGAGTGATCAAGGTGAGGGCGAAGATTGAAAAAACCGACAAGAAAACTCTGATTATCACAGAGATACCTTTTGGCAAAACAACCACCTCCCTGATCGAATCAATCATTAAAGCAAACGAGAAGGGAAAGATAAAGATCAGGAAGATTGACGATAATACCTCTTCAAACGTTGAAATCGTGATTCATCTGATGCCGGGAGTCTCGCCCGACAAAACAATTGATGCTCTTTACGCACTTACGGATTGTGAATACTCAATTTCACCAAATACATGTGTTATAACAGAGAACAAGCCATCTTTCATGGGGGTAAGTGCAATACTGAAAAAATCAGCCGATAAAACGGTTGAATTGCTGAAAGCAGAGCTTGAGATCAGAAAAAATGAACTGCAGGAAGAGTGGCACATGTCATCCCTTGAAAAGATCTTTATAGAAGAGAGGATCTATCGCGATATAGAGGAATGTGAGACCTGGGAAGCCGTGATAGAAGCCATTGACAAAGGTCTCATGCCATTCAAAAAACGGCTGCAAAGAGAGGTGACAAGGGAGGATATCATACAGCTTACGGAAATAAAGATCAAGAGGATTTCAAAATATGATGTCAAAAAAGCTGACGAACATATCAGTGGGATAGAATCAGAACTTGATGAAGTAAAAAATCATTTGAGGAATATTATACCATTTACCATTAATTATTTCAAGCAGATAAAGAAAAAATACAGCAAGGGAAGGGAGAGAAAGACAGAGATCAGGAGCTTTGATATGATACAGGCAACGAAGGTTGTGGCAAGCAATGCCAGGTTATATATAAATTATAAGGAAGGATTCATAGGAACAGGTTTGAAAAAAGATGAATTTGTCTGTGAGTGTTCCGATATTGATGATATACTGGTAATTCGCAAAGACGGTGTTTTTCTTATTACCAGAGTTGCCGAAAAAGTATTTGTGGGGAATGATATAATCTATGCCCAGGTGTTTCTTAAAAATGACGAACGGACAATATATAATATTGTTTACCAGGATGGTAAGGATGGTTCGCTGCTGGCTAAAAGATGTGCAATAACGGGTCTCACACGTGACAAGGAGTACAATCTGACAAGAGGAAAACAGGGGTCAAAGATCGTTTACTTCAGCGCTAATCCAAACGGCGAAGCTGAGGTGATAAAAGTACATCATAAACCGAAGGCCCGTCTTAAAAAGCTTGTTTTTGAATTTGATTTCGGACAGCTTAATATAAAGGGTAAAACCTCGATGGGAAACATCCTGACAAAGAACGCTGTGCATAAAATTACCCTGAAGGAGAAGGGGCTCTCAACACTTGGCGGCAGGAAAATATGGTTTGATGATTCAGTGTTCAGGCTTAATGTAGACGGAAGGGGTATATTCCTTGGTGAATTCAGCGCTGATGACAAAATCCTGGTGATAACGAAAAACGGTTACTTCCGGCATACCGGATTTGACCTTTCGAATCATTTCGAAGATAACATTCTGGTAATTGAGAAATTCAGGCCGGGGAAGGTCTATTCTGCTGTTTACTGGGATGCAGAACAGACATTTTATTACCTGAAAAGGTTCATGATCGAGGAATCGGAAAAACCACTCTGTTTCATTAGTGAACATCCTGAATCGAAGCTTGTAAGCATCACGGAAGTTGAATATCCGAGATTTGAGATCCATTTCGGCGGTAAGCACAAAAACCGTGATGCAGAGATCATTGAGGTGGCTGAATTTATCGGCGTAAAAAGCTATAAGGCTAAAGGAAAGAGACTTACAAGCTTCACCGTCGATAATATCACGGAACTTGAACCTGTAGTAAAGAAAGAGAGTAATCCGCCTGAAGAGGAATCTTATGAAGATGAAGATGAAACTCCTTCACCAGTTCATCAGGACCCGACCCAGATGAAGCTCGAATTATAATGCAGAAAAAAAGCCTGGTATATATTATCGGTTTTATGGGCAGCGGAAAGTCAACTGCCGGGAGGAAACTTGCCTCATCTCTGGGATGGTCATTTATTGACCTCGACATGAAGATAGAAGAAAAGGCAGGCAAAACCATTCCACAGATATTTTCACAATATGGCGAGAGTTATTTCCGGAGTATTGAGACAGATCTCTTAAGAAGTATCGGAACGGGTATCAAAACTGTAGTCTCAACAGGAGGCGGTACACCCTGTCATGGTGATAGCATGGACTACATGCTTCAGACCGGACTTACTGTTTACCTGAAGATGACTCCATCTCAGCTTGCCGGACGATTGATGAAATCCACAGATGAGAGACCATTATTGAAAAATATTCCTGATGACAAGCTGATAAGTTTTATTGAGGAAAAGCTGGTATACCGAGAAAAATGGTATAACAGGTCAAATATTGTAATTAATGGCATTGATTTAGATATCAGCCTTTTGAGCTCAAAAATTAAAACATCTCTTTCTCTCTGACAGGCAATAATTACTGTTTTTATTCTATAAAGTAAGTCTGGTCGTTTACTTGCAATTTGAAAAAAATGAAAGTAAGAAATCATGATATTATGATTAAATGATTACTTTAGTATGATTTAATAAAAACGGGGAAATTTATATGCGTGACAGATTGTTCAAGCTCCTTGGAGTTGAGACCGGTGAGGAGTCAATGGTATCTATGCTGCTGGCACAGTCTGTTTTCCTGGGAATTTTCTTTGGAGCATTCGATATCAGTGCCCATTCTCTCTTTCTGTCGATTTTTGACGAGAAGATGATGGCAAGGGGATATGTAATCTCAGGTCTTGCTGGAATAATACTTACATCTATTTATACCGGGTTACAGACCAGGATGCATTTTAAGAGCTTCTCTACCATCAATCTTATTTTTGTTACCACAATTACTTTGATCTTATGGGTCCTGCTGCTTGTTAATCCTGCAAAATGGGTGATTTTCATTGTGTTTATCATGCTGGGCCCTCTTAATATACTTGCTATGCTGGGATTCTGGGGAACTGCAGGCCGTTTGTTCACTCTTCGCCAGGGGAAAAGATTGTTCGGCCTCATCGATTCAGGGATGGTAGTGGGGATAATTATAAGTTGTTATGCAATCCCTGTTTTGCTTTCATTTAACTTCGAGCCACACAATATATTACTCATCAGCTCCTTTGCCGTCTTAACCGGCAGCATTATTCAGATGCTGATAGGCAAGCGCTTTCCGCTTCTGGCAGGCAGGGAAGAGAAGCCGGAAGGATCGGATACAAAAAAGTCGGTTACAGCACTTTTCAGGTCTGACTCCTACATCAGAGTCATGAGTATATTCATTGCACTCTCAGTTATGACAGCCTTTTTTGTCATGTATTCATTTATGGCAGTGACAAGGGAGCAATACCCTTCGGAAGAAGATATGGCACGTTTCCTGGGCCTCTTTACCGGCAGCATGATGATATTTACACTGCTGATAAAACTACTTGTCTTTTCCTACCTGATAAGGAACTATGGATTAAGAACCTGTCTTGCAATTTCGCCGTTACTTGTTGCCGCATTTACATTAATAGCAGTCATAATCGGGATGTTGATGGGCTTTACCCCTGCTACAGGCGGATTCATGCTCTTTTTCATGCTGCTTGCTCTTAGCCGGCTCTTCTCAAAATCACTTAAAGATTCAATTGAATCACCCTCTTTCAAGGTGATTTACCAGACGATAGATGAGAAGATCCGTTATGAAGTCCAGTCAGCAATGGACGGGACAGTAAATGAGATTGCTGCTCTTACTTCAGGTCTTATACTGGCAGGTCTTGGTCTCCTGAGCTTTGTAAAGCTTATTCATTTTTCCTGGGTGCTGTTTGTTATTACGATCATCTGGATCTATATTGCCATAAAGTTATATTCAGAATACAGAAACTCAATCAGGAAAGCCCTGGAGTCGGGACGACAGGAAATTCCGGAAGAAGACCTTTATCGGGAAGAAGTTATGTTCAAAAGCAGATTTTCCGGAGACCAGACATTTAATGCAAATTATCTTCCCCTTATTTCAGGTGATTTTTCAAGCATTGAAAAGAACAAAAATCACTGGTTTATTGAGAAAATACTTGACCATTCAGACAGAAGGAAAGATTTATGCTTACTTCCGGCATTAAAAAAGATTGCTGAAGAGAAGGATCTTGATGAGGGAATAAAACATCGGTCTCTTAAGATTGCAGAGGATCTGGAATATGCATATTCCTCTGGCAGTCAGGCTACTGACAGGCTTGCTAATGCCAGGAAAATATTGGCTGGTTCAAAACAGCCTCAGACCACACAAATATTGAGACTCCTCAGGGATAATAACATTCAATCGAAAGAGATAGCAATCTATATGATCGGGAAATTCAAGCTTACCGATATGCTGGTTGAGGTGTGCGCGTGTCTTAATATCAGGGGACTCGAGATCCCGGCTGCCAATGTTCTCAGAAGTTTTGGAAGAGATGCCGGGGAAGAGATAACAAAATCGCATATGATCTTATCCGGGAATGTTAATATAAGTAATACTACCCTCCGTTTACTCGGAGAGAATAGCAGTGGAGAAAATGATGAATTTCTCTTTTCCCGGTTATGGTCAAATTCGCGTCACTTAAGGGAGACTGCACTGGAATCTCTGGTCAGCAGAAACTATAAAGTCAGGGAGGAGGATAAAGACAGACTTCATCAGATGATATCTGACGTTATCGGGATTATGGTGTGGAACATTTCTGCACGTATAAGCCTGCAAAGAAAAAACGACACATTCCTGCTTGAACCCATGAATATGGAGATAGAACGCTGGAACAGATTCCTGTTCAACCTGCTTGCTATTGCGTATGACCCCGGATCAGTGAACAAGATAAGGGAGAACCTTGAAAGCGAAACCATTGAAAGTGTCAATTTCGCACTCGAAATGATGGACCTGGTGATCGATGAATCAATAAAGCCAAAGCTTGTTCCGCTTGTCGATATTATTGCTGATGAAGATAAGGTAAAAGCGCTTTACCAGTTTTTCCCGGGTGAAATACCTGAGTACTACAGCCTTCTCGAAAATATTATTAACCGTGATTATAATTTGCTTGACATCTGGATCAGAGCCTGTGTTATCAGGAATATAGATAAAATTGGCAATGAGAATCTTGCGGAATCAATAAGAGCGCTTCTGTTCAGCCCTGAAGAAATACTGAGGGAAGAATCTGCCAGACTTATCTCCGGATTGGATAAAGAATTATATAAATCCGCATCAGGCAGGTTATCTGATAATATAAAGACACAGCTTGATAAAATAATAAGAAGTGAGACACCTGCCGGGGGATTGCTCTATGAAAAAACAAAATTCCTTTCAGGGTGCTTTACAGGATTAACAGAGGACGATTTGCTGTTAGCTGCGGGCTCCCTGCAATATCTTGATACCTTTAAACAGGAAGATCTGGCTGCTGATGAGCGAGGAATTTTATGGACGGTAAAATCAGGTAAACCAGGTGCTAAAGCTGAAATATTTTATGGAAAAGGGAAGGCAGATGAAACTGAACCTCCTGCAGGTGATTTTGATCACTGGTATTTACTTCCTCTGGAAACAGTGGAAGAATATAATTTCAGGTTTCCTGAGAAGGCTCTTGAGATGAAGAAGTATATAGAAACTCACGAAAATTAAAAGGCAAGAATGGCATTACGCAGGACTACAATATTCCGGCAATTGATCATAAACATAGCTATTCCTACATTACTGGCTTTGTTAATTTTTGCGGCTTTTAATTTTCAACGTACCCGTTCCCAGCTTGAAAGGAGCAATGAAGAGAAGAACAGGCTCCTGGTGAATGAGGTTACCAAAATCCTCAGGTTCCAGGATATTGCCATAAACCTCATTGAGGATGAATTCAATAACAGGTTCAGGGGATTAAGCTCAAGGCTGGTAAACGAATATTTTACCAATACTGATAACCTGGAAGATGTTGATCTGAAAAAAGTTGCCGATGAGGTGAGAATGGACCCTGAGAATGAGGATATTTATATAATTGCTGAAGACGGCACAGTAATCAATACCACATTCACCGACGATCTTGGATTTAATCTTTACAGCCTGGGTGATAATTTTAAGAAATATCTTGCAGGGATACGCGAATCGGGAGAGTTTGTTACTGACCTGTTTGCCATAGAACACCAGACAAAAAGACCCAAAAAGTATACCTACCAGGCAACAAAAGACAGGAAATATATCATTGAGCTTGGAGCATATTCGAAGCAGGTCGATGAGGTTATTCAGGCTATCGAGGATACAAAAGCTGAAATGAAAAGTGAAACGGAGGGAATTATTGATGTTGAATTGTTCCTGATAGCTGATGAACCATTCAGCATGAATAAAAATGCACTGGAGTTTGAAAGCCAGAAAGAGAACCTTTTGAGAGCATTTACAGACAAAGACACAATAAACATTACGGAAAAAGTCGATAAATCGTGGTATAATTATCGTTATATCTACATGGAAAGAGCCGGCATCAAGAATAAGCCGTCAAGTCTCTACAGCCAGGGCTCAGTAATCAGGATCATCTCTGATCTTACTTCACAGAAAGCATTATTGAGAAAAGAAGCCGTAAAATTCATTCTTGTATTTGTAGTGACACTGATTGCTATTACAATTTTGATATACAGAAAGGCAAGGGTCATCACCCAACCGATAATAAAACTCGTGGAGAATGTTGACAGGATAACGGACGGCAACCTCAGGGAACGGGCAGAAGTGGTTGGCAATAACGAAATTACAAGGCTTTCCGAGAAATTCAATATGATGATAGCACAATTGGAAAGCTATACATACGAACTTGAGGAAAAGGTTAAGGAGAGAACTGTGAAAATCGAAAAACAGAAAGAGGAGATTGAAGAGCAGAAAAAACATATCACCGACAGTATCTATTATGCACGCCGGATACAAAATGCAATACTTCCTTCATTCAGCTTGATAAGTGAACACCTCAGCAATTACTTTATTTATTATTTACCAAAAGATATTGTAAGCGGAGATTTTTACTGGGTTCATGAAGTTGACGGACTTTTTATGATAGCAGCTATTGATTGCACCGGTCATGGCGTACCGGGGGCATTCATGTCGATAGTGGGCTTTAACCAGCTCAATTATGTTGTAACTGTCAAAAAAGCCAGGTCAGCAAGTAAAATACTCGATGCACTCAATAAAGGAGTAATAACAACACTGAATGAAAATACAGGTGAAAACTCAATTAAGGACGGGATGGACATGGCCCTGTGTGTTCTTGATCAAAAAGCCGGAAAGGTTGAATTTGCGGGTGCAAATAATCCCCTGGTACTGATACGGAATAACATGGTCACCAGATATAAAGGAGATCGTTTCCCTATAGGGGCATATGAAGGTGATGATCCGCAAAACTTTGCTAATAATGTCATTGACCTGAAAAATGGTGATTGTCTTTATCTTTTTTCAGACGGATATGCTGATCAGTTCGGTGGGCTTGATGGTAAGAAATTCATGTACAGGAAGTTTGAGCAGCTTCTGCTCGAAATACACGCTTTGCCGATGGATGAACAGAAGGAGACACTTAATAAGAGGCTGCTGAAATGGAAAGGCTCCAACGACCAGGTGGATGATATCCTGGTGATTGGCATAAAAATATAGAAAAAATATATTTCTAATTTCTGACTATGGGATTAAAAGAAGATACCCGGACATTCAATCCCTTTCCTGGACTAAGGCCATTCACGCCTGATGAAAGCGACCTGTTCTTTGGACGTGAAAAGGAAAGTAAAGAGGTCCTGGAAAAACTCATTAAGAACCGTTTTATTACCGTAATTGGCGCTTCAGGCAGCGGTAAATCATCACTCATCTATTGCGGTGTGTTACCGAAAATCCGGAATTTGGAAAAGGATGAATCCTCAAAATGGAAGATAATCACGTTCAGACCGGGGAATGATCCGCTGGGTAATCTTGGGAATTCGATAAGGGAAGAAATTTCGGAATCTGACCGGGAAAATACTGAAGTGGAGACTATTCTCCTGGATATGCACCTGGATCCCGATGGAATTACATCCACTTTAAAGAAATATCTTATCAAGGATAATGAAAAGGTACTTCTTGTAGTTGATCAGTTTGAGGAGCTTTTCAGATATAGTACTACCAGTGCCGGTGGAGATAAAGAGGGACAAACTGCCGAGTTTGTCGGGAAAATGGTTAGTGCTATAAGTCAACCCGGAGGGAGTATATACACAATAATTACAATGCGCTCCGATTTTATTGGGGAATGCGCACATTATCAGGGGCTTACGCAATTAATAAATAACAGTAATTACCTTGTTCCACACATGGACAGGGAGAATTACAGGCAGGCAATTGAGGGTCCTGTAAAATATGCAGGAGCATCTATTGAAGAAAAGCTCGTGGAAACGCTTCTTACTGATATTGGTGACAGGACAGATCAGCTGCCGGTGCTGCAGCATGCTCTTATGAGAACCTGGACACACTGGCAGGAACTGGATGAACCGGAACGTCCGATAAGTTATACGGATTATGATTCTGTAGGGACAATGACCGATGCCATGTCAAGACATGCCAATGAAGCATTCGAGGAGCTTAACACGAGGGGAAAGGAGATATGTGAGAAGATGTTCAAAACAATCACCGAAAAGGGAGCTGACAATAAAGGCATCCGTCATCCTTCAAGTGTAACAACAATAAAATCGATCATTCAATGTACAAGTGAAGAACTCTTCGAGGTCGTTGAAAAATTCCGGATTCCCTCCCGATCATTTATTACACCCCGCCAAACAGTCCCTCTCGACAATGATTCCATAGTTGACCTCTCGCATGAAAGTCTTATGCGATTGTGGGACCGGCTCAGGGAATGGGTTGATGATGAGGCAGCATCGGTACAGATGTATCTGCGTCTCTCGGATGCTTCAGCCATGTTTCAGCAGGGAAAGACCAGTCTGTGGAGACCCCCGGATCTTCAGCTCGCAATAAACTGGCGCGACCAGCAGAAACCAACACTGGAATGGGCACAGAGATATGACCCGGCTTTCGAAAGAGCAATGGTTTACCTGAGAACCAGCGAAAAAGAGTATCTCGATGAGGAGGAAAGCAAGATAAGGCTGCAAAAAAGACAAATGAAGAGAGCAAAGATCGTTGCAATGATCCTCGGAACAGCAGCGATCATATCACTGGGATTCATGCTTTTTGCCTTTGTTCAGAAAATTGCGGCAGACAGGGCAACCCTGCTTGCTGAGGAAAGAAGACAGCAGGAAGAGATAGCGAGGGCAGAGGCTGATTCTTCTGCAATAGTTGCAAAGAGGCAAAGTGAAATTGCTGATTCAAATGCTGTTGTTGCACAAACAAATGCACAGGAAGCTAATCGTCAGAAATCATTTGCCCTGACACAACAGACAATTGCCGAAATAAATGCCGAAGAAGCAAGAAGACAGGAAAAGATTGCTCTTGAACAATCTGATTCTGCAACGAGAGCAAGCATCAGGGCTGATGAAAATGCCAGACTGGCAAATATACAAAGGGAAGAAGCATTACGCCTGAGGATGCTTTCTGTAGGTAAATCAATGTCAATCAAGTCATTGCAGGTGACGGGACAGCAGGATCTTCAAACTCTTCTGGCATACCAGGCATTTCTGTTCAATAAGAATAATAAAGGTCTTGAAAATGACGCGGATATTTACACAGGTCTTTATAATGTTGCAAAGCAATACGGGAATGTAAACTATAAAACCTTCAAGGGACATGATGGCGAAATAAAAAGCATAGCATATATACCGGGCAAAAATGAATTCTTTACTGCGGGTTACGACGGGCAGGTACTTAAATGGAATACTGATGGCAAAGAACAGACATTCCAGGTTGTTTATTCCGGAGCTGATATAATAGAGGTTTTGGCGGTAAGCCCCGATGCATCATGGCTGGCATGCGGAAGCGGAAACTCTTCAATACGAATGATACCGCTGCAGGGTAATAGCACTCAGTATGAACTGAAGGGACACAACGGTAAAATAAAATCACTCGTCTTTTCTTATGATGGTGATTACCTCTATTCTGCGTCACTCGACGGAAAAGTGATGAAGTGGGATCTGGCAGCCAGAACAAGCCAGGATGTGACTACAGGTACAATGCAGATAACATCAATTGACATATCATCAAACGGGAATTATCTTGCCGGTATTAACAGTAAAGGAAATGTTATCGTCTGGAATCCCGGGAAAAATACTGAGAATTTCAGAATAGAGACATCAGGGAAAAATATCAAGGTTATACGTTTCAAGCCTGGCGAAAATATTCTGGCCGTTGGTGATATAAACGGGAATCTTGAATTATGGGACATAACAGCCCGCAAGAAAATCTCTGAAGTAAAGGCACACACCGCTCAGATCAACGATATCAGGTTTAATCCGGTACTAAACCAGATGGCAACTGCAAGCAATGATAAAACGCTTAAGATATTCAACAATATTACCGATCTGACTGAGGCCCCGATTACATTCAGCGATAATGAGGGATTCGTACTTGTAATGCAGTTCAGTCCTGATGGCCAGCTTATAGTTTCAGGAACATATGAAGGCACACCGAATCTGATCGGCAGGCCATCCCATGTTAAATACATGGTTGATAATATCTGCGATCTTGTTACAAGGAATATGACCCGGGATGAGTGGAATACATATGTTGCGAGAGACATTCCGCTTGAACCGACCTGTACCGATAAAGATTATAATATAAAGGTTAATGTAATCAGATAAAGATCTCAAGTAGATGAAGACCAGATATCCAAACTCATTCATTATCAGATTATTGTTTATAGCGATCATCAGCTTTATCCCTTTTATGCTATTTTCCCAGGAAACAACCACCTGTGCTGAAAACCTTAAAAATGCTCAGGCACTTTTTGATAACGGGCAGGTGGAGCAGGTCCCCGGAATGCTTTCAGAATGTCTTAAATCGGGATTTAACCGGGAAGAGGAGCTTACAGCTTATAAGCTTCTTATACAGACATATCTTTTTGAAGACAAAAACGAACTGGCTGACTCCGTCATACTTGCATTCCTGAAAAAAAATCCGGAGTATGAACTGAGCCCTACGGATCATTCAAGTTTTGTGTTCCTGTACAATAAGTTTAATGTTAAACCGGTCATACAGATTTCAGTCCATCTTGGAACAAATCTTCCGTTCATAACATTCATTGATCAGAAATCCGTTGCCGGTATTCCCGGGGAAGGCGTTTACAAATCAAAAGCGCTCAACCTGTATGCATCGCTGGAAGCTAAAATTAAGTTAACAGAGAAACTCGAACTGAACATCGAAGGTGGATATTCACAGATCAAATTTACTAACATAGAGGATTTCATGCGCTTTGGAGAAACCACTTATGATGAGACTCAGCAAAGGATTGAAGTGCCGCTGAGTATTACATACGACATTAATAATTTCGGAAAATTTACTCCTTACGGCAGGTTTGGCATAGGACCTGCTTTTACACTGGCCTCAACAGCCCTGAGTGAATTTAATCCTACTGATGAAAATAACCGTGTCGTTCGAACCGGACCCAGTATCGACAGGAATGATTCAAGGATAAATATGGATCTGTTCGTCCAGATAGGTGCAGGAATAAAATTCAAAACCAGGGGAGGATATTTTCTTGCTGAACTGAGATCAAATGCCGGAGCCCTGAACCAAACGATCAGAGGGGGCGATTCTCCCGTGCAGCTGGGATATCACTATTTCTATGAAGATGATGATTTTCATGTTAATTCATTGAATTTCAGCTTAGGATATACTCAGATCTTTTACAAACCTTCAAAAAGAAAGGAGTAGCACATGAAAATAAGATACTTGATATTGTTTATGGCAGCATTGCTCTTATCATGTGAAAGAAATTCCGACACAAAGGATATTCTGCTTAAATTCTATGGAGATGCATATGAGGACATAGGATACTCTGTTTCAGAAACTGATAATGGCTATGTTATTACAGGTCAGATTACAAGATTAACAAGAGACGGCAACTATATTTTAAGTGATACAAATAAAGTAGCAGTTATAAGGACTGATTATGAAGGCAATTCCATCGGGGAGCCACAGATATTCGGAGGGAAATTACCCGGCTCGGGGACAAAAGTATTAACACTGGAGGATGGAACAATAGTCGCTGTGGGATATGTTGTCGATACGGTTACAAATAAAAAGGATATTTATGCTGTAAAACTTAATCCCGGAGGAGATTACGACCAATTAATATACAAAAGAACAGGTAACCAGTATGCAACAGATGTAATACAGACCCAGGACGGGTTTCTTATACTGGGGACGACTGATATCAAAAGGGAACCGTCAACAGAGGTAACAGGGAATGCTGCCGGTAAGAAGGATATATTCCTCCTTCGGGTTAACAATAATCTTGATACTCTGGCTCCAATACCTGCTGTGGGTTTTATTGGGAATGATGAAGGAGTTGCGATCAAACATGATTTAGGAGGAGGGTATATAGTTGCAGGAACAACAGACAGATCGGACCGGCCGGCATCAGAACAATCGGGGAATAATGTATTCCTTTTAAGAGTCAATTCAGACGGATCCACAACACAGCCAAGAATAGTAGGAGGTACCCTTAATGAAACAGCTTCTGATTTTGAAGTATTAAGTGACGGATATCTGATTGCCGGTACAATAGGCGATGAGGGATCTGCCGATCAACGCGGATATATATGGAAAATGCCGCGGGATATTTATAATGAACCGGATTTTATGCATGAAATCGTAATCGAACAATTTTCTGCATCTGCACCTTTTTCCATTAATGCCATGTGTAAATAT
>Ga0307439_1000716_pt1 | contig 22602 bp, 26 predicted proteins | sample SalMarWE160490MG_FD_202142 | JGI IMG/M metagenome (GOLD analysis project Ga0307439, IMG submission 202142) | Salt marsh sediment microbial communities from the Plum Island Ecosystem LTER, Massachusetts, United States - WE1604-90 | ecosystem: Environmental > Aquatic > Marine > Intertidal zone >... | reverse complement strand
CACCAGAGCCGGACTTCTTACCTCCCCTTTACGCAATAGATTCGGAGTAGTGAGCCGGCTGGACTTTTACGGAAAACAGGATCTATATAAGATAGTCCTGAGGTCTGCGGCAATTTTAAAGATAGAGATTGAGCTAAAGGGTGCCCGGGAGATAGCTCGTCGATCGCGAGGTACCCCCAGAATCGCTAATCGGCTTCTTCGCCGGGTAAGAGACTATGCCCAGGTAAAGGGAGAGGGCATTGTAACCCAAAAAATGGCCAATCAGGCTCTGGCTATGCTGGAGGTAGATGGAAAGGGCCTCGACAGCATGGATCGAAAGATTCTGGAGACCATCCTCTATAAATTCAATGGAGGGCCGGTAGGACTGAAAACGTTGGCCATGGTGGTAAATGAGGAGCCTGAGACTATTGAGGAGGTCTACGAGCCTTATCTGGTTCAGGAAGGATTTATCAATCGCACTCCCAAGGGAAGAGTGGCTACCCACCTTCTATATCAATATTTCAAGAAAAGAAAGCAGGAAGAAAGACAAACAGAGTTACCTTTGTAGACCACGGGTCATTTTGCTGGATGTCGCTTTTAATGACCTTTTCCTCTTATACCTAAGGATAATCCTGAAGGTTGAAAAATAAGTTATGAGTGCTATACCAATAGCTAAAACGGAGCCTCCCACTAAAAGCGATCTACCTAACTTTAGTAGATTTTCTAACCGGAAGAGGCCCCAGGAAAAAGCGAGGGGAGTAGCTCTCAAAATTAGCTCACCAATTTTATATTCAAAGGCGTATATAAAGGGTGTGGTGAAAGGATTGGCAACGAAAGTACCCAGAATGGCGGAGAATTTGTTTGCCCTAAAAAGGACCGCCGTAGGTAAGGAAAAGAGTATAGCAAATCCAAAGGTAGGAATGATTCCCCAAAAAACACCAATGGCCACTCCTCGGGCTATTCTTTTCGGAGAATCATCGACTCGCACCAGTTTCTTGATGAGCGTTTTAAGACCAGATAAAGAAAACCACCTTTTAGCCCTCATTTTTTCTTCCTCTATATTCAAAACCGTACTCTGGGTTGATTCTTCTTTTTATCGTCCTCTTTTTTGTAGTCATTCTTTAGGATAGTCCAATTATAGCCAGCTCAAGAATCAAAGTCAAGAAATATCTCGGGACTCTTCCCCTCGATACGCGTATAAATCTCATGAATTCTTTGCAAAGTAGTGGTTGGAGCTAATTATTATAGCATGAATGAGGAATTTGTAAAACCATGAATCAACAATATGAGACCAGCTAAAAATTGACAGAGTGTATCGAGGCTGATATAATCCCTTTGTTGAATTTCGTCTGATAGTTCAAAAGTCTGAATTACTCGATAGTGGAGTCGAGAGGCCAAATACCCTCGGCAGAGAAGGTGGAGGATGAAATCACTATTTATCGCAGCCACGAGACAAAACGATGGTAAATCTACCCTTTCTCTAGGACTTCTTCAAGCTCTTAGAAAGAAATTTCCTAAGGCAGGCTTTATGAAGCCGGTGGGCCAACACTACATCCTAAAAGAGGGGTATGAAATAGACGAAGATGTGGCTCTGATGAGGGATGTATGTGGAATGAAAGATAATCTGGGAGACATGAATCCTATCACTGTGAAAAAGGGATTTACTGAAGAGTACATTGAGAGAGGGGACAAAGAAAAACTAGTTCAGCAGATCCGGGGCGCTTTTGAAAGAATACGTAAAGGAAAGGAATTAATGCTTATCGAGGGAACCGGACATGCCGGAGTGGGAGCGGTGATTGATCTTTCCAATGCCTCGGTGGCAAAACTATTGGGATCAAAGGTCCTTCTCATATCTATCGGAGGAATTGGCCGACCCATTGATGAAATTGTCATAAATAAAGCTCTTTTTGATCAAGAAAGGGTTGAAGTGCTGGGCGTGGTTATCAATAAGGTTCTCCCTGCTAAATACGATAAAATAAAAGCCATAACTCAAAAGGGCCTGGAAAAAAAAGGAATTAAGTTGTTTGGTGTGATACCCTTCCAGCAATCCTTGGCCTATCCCACCATGGAACAAATCCAGGAAGCCAGCCAAAGTAGGGTCCTTTGTGGAGAGAAATATCTCGACAAGAAGGTAGTCAATATATTGGTTGCGGCCATGGAACCTTATCATGCTTTGGGACACATCAAGTCTCACAGTCTCGTCATTGTTCCGGGAGATAGAGATGACATTATCCTTGCCATTATCGCGGGAAGTAAATCGGAAATAGAGGATAGTTTTGAAATTGCCGGGATGGTTCTAACCGGGGGACTCGCTCCCCATCTAAAGATTCGGAGATTGATGAAAAGTTGCAATTTTTCTATACTAACCTCGGAGAATGATACTTACACAACCACTAAGAAAATCCACGAGCGAAGAGTCAAAATTCGCTCCACTGATGAGGATAAAGTAAAAGAAACCGAAAAGCTGGTGAGTCAGTATGTAGATATTGAGGGACTGGTGCAGCGAATGTAACCCGAATCAGGAAATCTTCTTCAGAGACGCCAAACATCCAAATCTATGAAGAAAAAAGGCTTACCTTTCTGGCTACCTCATACCAAGAAGGCTCTCCTCTGGTATATCCTTTTCGCCATTATATTCGTATTGTACCATGATTTCTGGTCATGGGGCAGCCACCGCCCATTGATAAGGGGTTGGCTTCCGGGTTGGTTTCTTTACGATGTCTTGCTTATAATAGCCTACGTTGTTATTGCCGCTGCCTTTGCCAGGTTTTATTGGCCAAAACCTCCGGAGAAATAGGGGATAAAGTGTCCGAGGTTGCTACCTCACTTGCCATTCTCATAACCTTCCTGGCCTTAATAGCCTTTCTGGGACTTTATGGCTACCGAATTGGCAGAAAAACTGTAGAGGATTATTTCGCCGCAAGTAGAGCCATGGGTAGCTTCGTTACCCTCTTTACCTATTTTGCTACCCTTTGCAGTGCTTTCACTTTCCTGGGATGTGCCGGATGGGGGTATAGCCGAGGGCTAGGATGGTATGGACCAATCGGGGTGGGAACGGCTCTCATCTCCATAAACTTCTACGTGTTTGGATATCGGGTATGGCTCCTGGGTAAAAAATTTGGATATGTCTCACCTCCAGAGTTAATAAAAGATCGGTTCGGTAAAGAGCTGCAAATAATTTATGCCGTGGTAATGGTGATCTTTGTCCTGCCCTATCTGGCCGTTCAAGCTATAGGAGCCGGATATGTCCTGGAGGAGTTATCCCAGGGAGTGATTCCTTATGTTGCCGGAGCAGGCCTTATCACTCTTTTTATGATTGTTTTGATTTTAGGAGGCATGAGAAGTGTTGCTTGGACCGATACCTTCATGGGAATAATGATGCTGGGATGTCTGGCTATAGCCTTTGGCCTGGTGGTTAAAAACGTTGGGGGGTTACCTTCGGTGGTGAGGAGGCTGGCGGCCGAAAGCCCAGAGCATCTTTCAAGACCGGGGGTAGGAGATTTTTTCTCTCCTGGGATGTGGTTTGGTTTTCTTTTGCTGTGGGTGGTGGCTGATCCTTTGATGCCTCATCTCTGGATGCGGATGTATATTCCCAAAAATGTAAACGTCATCAAACGAATGATGATTCTGTTCCCCCTGGTGTGTTTGGTGGTCTTCTTTTTCCCCGTCTGGATTGGAGCCATGGGGTATACCGTGATCCCGGGCCTGAAGGGACCAGCGGTGGATAAAATTCTTCCTCTCTTGATGGTTAAATTTGCTCCAGGCTGGCTGGTAGCCATCATCCTTTCTGGATCGCTTGCCGCATTAATTTCCACGGCAGACTCTCAGGTGCTTGCCCTAAGCTCGATCCTCACCCGAGACCTTTACGTCCCTTTCATCAATAAAAAGGCCACCAGCCAACACCAGGTGACAATGGGACGGATAATAATGATAATTTTATGTGTATTTGGATTCGTTATTGCTTTAAAGCCAGTCTCCACGCTGGTTGCTATCACTACTTCTGCATTTACCGGGATAGGAGTGCTTTATCCAGCAACTATTGCTGCCCTTTACTGGAAAAGGGCCACTAAATGGGGGGCGGTTAGCTCCGTCCTTAGCGGCGAGGTAATGGCCGTTTTGCTTATTTATGGAGTTCTCCCTAAAGGGTTTTCATTAGGATCTTTACCCATTCTGCCCAGTTTAATTGTGGCAACGGCTACTCTCATAGTAGTTAGTTATTTAACTTCACCACCACCGGAAAAACGCATAGCCAAATTCTTTGATCTCTTTGACTCTGTTTTCAAGAGCTCTTAACCCAGTCTAACTTACCTTCTAGTTCCTTAATCATCAGAAAATAATCACGTCCCCATTTTCTCTAGATGAACAGAACAGGAGATGCAGGGATCGTATGCTCTGGCCACCATCTCTAATTTTGCTCGGAGACCCTCCTCTGGCTCATTAATCAGGCGCTCGGCCGAGGCGCGGAAATCCTTCTCTGCATTGGCTAAGTTTTGAGCGGTGGGGGTGATGACATCAGCTTTGGTTACTCTTCCTTCCTTATCGAAAGTGTAACTATGATAGAGTGTTCCTCGGGGGGCTTCAGCAGCGGCCGTCCCCTGACCAGCTTTGGGTTTAATCTTAACCAGTTTCTCATCCTTTATTCCTTTTTCAACTATCTCATCAATAATTTGGATAGATCTTTCTATAGAGTAGATTATTTCAATGGCCTGGGCGGTGTTATTGTGAAGTATATTTTCAGTAGGCGAATCGAGGCCTAATTTTTCTTTGGCTTTTTTAGCTTCGGAATTTAATTTGTGACCATTGAGCATCACTCTGGCCAGGGCACCAACCATAAATGGTTTACCTTTAAAATGGCTCTGTTTAGCATGGGAATGAGGAACAACTGTCTCATTACAGATCTCCTTGTATGATTCAATCTCCTTTGACTCTCCGCCAGAAAAAATAATTTTATCTCCAAAAAGGCAATATTCTTGGGCTGAAGAACCTAATGCTGCATAGACAGTGGGGGATTGGGAAAAATTGGGAATTTCTAAACTGGCTATAAACTCAATGGCGGTCAGAGCCTCTTCCAGTCCTTTTATTAACTCCTCTTTGAGCCTGAGGAGAGTTTCCTTAGTAGGTACCTTGCCGAACCCACCCAGAATAGCATTAACTGGATGGACAGCTCGACCTCCGATGGTCTCCTGAATAGTATTACCCAGTTTTTTCAATTCTAGTCCTATCTTCACTTCCTGAGGATGATCACTGACTAAGGTAAAAGCCCCGCTATAACCAAGAAAGTCGGGAAGGGCTAAACAAAATAAATGCAAGGCATGACTCTCAATATTTCCCCCCTGAACTAAAAGGTCCCTTAATAGCTTCGTCTGAGAACTGACTTTTGTATCGAAAGCATCCTCTATCGCCATCAAGGAAGTTATAGTGTGGACAGCAGAGCATATAGCACAGATACGTGACAGTATGGGTGGTATTTCATTATAAGATCTTCCCACCACTAAAGCTTCCAGGAATCTGGTTCCTTCAAAGATATCCATCTCAACCCTGACCACTTTTCCATCTTCAATGGTCACGTTAATTCCTCCATGACCTTCAACTCTACATAAATGATCAACCACGACTGATTTTTGCATTTTCTTCACCTTTTAGCGAAATGGGTTTGCAGAACTTCGGCCGGGGCAGCAAAAGTACGCAATTGATTGTGTATATCTCCTAGAGTGAATCCCTTTTCTTTTAATATTTCCACCTCAGAGGCGATATTAGCCTCTTCCACCGGACCTCGACAGCCGCTGCATGGTATGCCGTAGCTCAGACAGCGTGCATTACAGCCAGCAACGGTTATCGGTCCCAGGCAAAGCTCGCCTTTCTCTAATAAGAGGCAGGTATTCTCGTTCATCTTGCACTCGGTGCAGACAGCATATTTTGGCAGAACAGGGATGTCTCCATGAACCAGAGCCCCAACCGCTTGCAGGAATTGCTCTTTCTCTATAGGACAGCCGGAGATGGAAAAATCAACCTTTACGAAACTATGAAGTGGTTGAGCAGGGATGCTTTTAAATATCTGCCCTCGAGGGCCGTAAACCTCATCCTTCAACCTCTGACGTGAGACCTCATTCTTCATAGCCGCCACCCCTCCCCAGACGGCGCAGGTGCCCAGAGCGATAAGAAGCCTTGATCTTTTTCTAATTTCCTTTAGCAATACCTCTTCCTCGGGCTGAACTACTGCTCCTTCCACAAAGGTTATGTCCAGATCACATTTTTCATCATTTTTACTCATGGCGGTGTGAAATGATCTAATATCCAGTACTTTAAGAATGTCCATAAGCTCGTCCTCGCAGTTGAGGATTACTATTTGCTCACCGGCACACCCGGTCATTCCGAATACACCTACCTTTGGTTTCGCCATAACTTTTTCTCCTTTTTTATATCATCTCTGGGAGATTGATGACATCCCAGTAGGTAAATATGGGTCCATCAATACAGGTATATTTATAGCCGATGCTACAGTGACCACATTTACCCACGCCGCATTTCATTCTTCTCTCAAGGGACATCAGTATTTTATCTTTGGGGAAATTTCTCTCTAAAAGCTTTCCTAAAACAAACTTATACATAATGGGTGGTCCACACACGGCAGCATATGTTATCTCAGGATCAACCTCAACCGCATCAAATAGCTTGGTCACTACTCCTACGTGAGCTGGCCAGATTCCTTCTTCATCTTTGTCAACGGTAAGAAGACATTTCATATCCGTTCGGTCCAGAAGACTCAATAGCTCATACTTAAAGAGCATTTCCTCAGAAATTTTTGCTCCCAACATAAGTATAATCTCTTTGAATTTAGAACGGTTATCCAGAGCATACCATAAAAGAGACCTTAAAGGAGCCATACCCAGACCGCCAGCGATAACTAAGAGATTATTTTTCTCCATTTCTTCTAAGGGAAATCCATTACCATAAGGCCCTCTTAAACCGACCAGAGAATTTAGAGGAAGTCTAAACAGAGCCTCTGTCACGCGGCCGATTTTCCTTACGCATAGGTCAATTACTTCTGGACGTGTAGGGGAAGAAGATATAGAAATAGGGGCCTCCCCTGTCCCAATGAGGCTTAATTCAACAAACTGACCTGGCCTGTAAGTAAAGCTCTGCCTCATTTCAGGAGCCTCGAATCTGAGTTGAAACAACCGGTGATCCTTAATCTGAGGAAGAATCCGAACAATTCTGGCTAAGGATGGTTGATAAATATTGTCCGCACCACTTGTTGAAGGATGGTTACTCATAACTGGCACTCCTTATTTTAGTCATTACCTCAACGATATCTATTTTTGCTGGGCAAGACTGGATACATCGTCCACATCCAACGCAGCTTGGTCTTCCGTATTGAGCCACGAAACCTCTCTGTTTATGAAAATATCTATTTTTAACCCTGGCGGATCTTTCACTCCTAAAATTAAGACCTCCGGCGACGAGAGCGTAATCTTTAAATAAACAGGAATCCCATCGCCTTCTGCGCTCACCAGTTTTGCCGTCCAAATTTAACTCATCAAAGACATCGTAGCAATAACAGGTTGGACAAACCATTGAACAAGTGCCACAACTCAAGCATTTTTCTCCGATTTCTTCCCAAATCTTGCTCTCATACTCCAGGTCCATTATCTCCGGCAAATTATAAAGTTCGAGATCTATTTTGAAATAATTTTTCCTCTCATTCGATTTCCTTTTGTATTCTGCTATGTCTTCTTTATCCACCTCTTTGAATAAAGATTGACTGGCCCGCATGATGTCATCTCCTAAGCTAGTGGCAATTCTAACTAGATAGGAGTCATCGATATCCGATAAGAATAGATCAAATCCATCCTCAACAAAATCTGTTTCCATCGAGCGGCAGAAACACATATCATCGGGGACACAACTGACCCCAATTATTGATGTATTCTTCCTTCTGGTGAAATAGTAGTTATCTACATACCTACCAGAAAAAACTAAATCAAGAATCTTTAGACCATGAATATCGCAGGAGTGAAGTCCCAGAAGGACATATTTCTTGTTTAAATTATCTTGCGGTGGCTCATAACCCTTCTCGGGTGAAAACCTGAACATAGTCTCAGTGGGCGGGAGAAAATATTTTTTGGGGGGCAGGATTGTTCTATTATAGTTAAGCTCAATTTTCGAGAGATCTTCAATTTTTGAGAATAGATATGTATTTTCATCTTTTTTTATGGGAGCATGGATCTCCCCAAATTTGCTCAAGCTCCCCATAAACTTATCCAGGTTTTCTTTAGGCAGTTTAACTATTTGCATTTTTTTGCCTCCTTAAGATACCCTCGATTTTTCATCCGTCAGGGATCTCCTCATTAGTTACAGTAAACTCTGGCAGAAAGACAGTGAAGGTACTTCCTTTTCCTTCCTCACTTCTCACTTCGATAGAGCCCCTATGAGCCTCCACAATTTTCTTGACAATAGATAATCCTAATCCGCTGCCAGTAATGTGCCGAGTTTTTTTATTTTTCACCCGAAAGAATTCGTTAAAGACAAAGGGGATATCTTTTTGAGGAATGCCTATCCCCGTATCAGATACTTCTATAACTACATACTCTCCTTTCTCTTTTGTCTTGACTGAAATCCTGCCTCCCTCACGGTTATAGTCTATGGCATTACGGATGAGATTAGTGAATACTCTTTCTATACTTAATTTCTCCCCTTTAATGAGGGGAAGATGGGCAGGGATATTCACCTCTAGAGTAATCTTTTTGTTTTTTATCTTTTCCCTCAAGAGATCCACCGTCTTATGAAGAATTTGAGATAGATCCAGAGGTTCAAGATTTTCTAACATTCTGCCAGCTTCAATACGAGACATATCTAACCAATCTTTAATGAGGACTAAAAGTGTATTGATTTGACCACCAGCCTTTTCTAACATCTCCTTCTGCGGCTGGGTCAGTCTACCAGCGATGCCGCCCCGAACTACCTCAAGATACTCTTGAATATCGATGAGAGGTCTTCGCAGTTCATGGGAGACCATACTAATGAAGTTCTTTTCTATCTTTTCTTTTTCTCGGCGCAAAGAAAGAGATTCAAGGACAAGTTCCCTCCTTTCTAAACCTCTTTTTATGATAATCCGAAGCTCATCGGGGGTAAATGGTTTTGGAAGAAAATCATAGGCCCCGCGCTTCATGGCCTCAACAGCTGATTCTATAGTAGCATAACCAGTAATGACTATGGAGATGATGGTGGAATCAATCTTTCCGATTTTCTCCAGAACCTCCATTCCACTAATTCCTGGCATTTTGAGATCAACCAGTACCAGATCAGGAGGGATTTCTCTTACCTTGCGTAGACCATCGGCTCCATCGGCAGATGTCTCTGTGTGATATCCATTTTTACTAAGTACTTGCTGGCAGGCATCGCGCATAGTCTCTTCATCATCAATCACTAAAATAGTGAATTTTTTTGGCATCGGTTTTGTCTCTGATTTTTCCATATCTCCTCTATTTATGGAGAAGTTTTTCAACCCGCTTTAGCAAATCAGCCGCCTTGATGGGTTTATCCACGTAGTCATCTGCTTCCAGATACTCCCCGTCGGTCTGGGGAGAAAACTTAAAGCCTGTCTTTTTGGTTATTCCCGTGATCATAAGCACAGGGATTTTTTTAAGTTCAGGATCATGCTTAAGCTTGTAGCAGATGGTAAATCCATCATCCAATCTTTGCATCATCACGTCCAGAAGAATTAAATCCGGCTCCTCTTTTTTAATCTTCTCCATTGCCTCTTCTTTGTCATAGGCAGCTTCGACTTTATAGGACCCACTCTTTAGGATAGTCGTAGTTGCCTCCACAAAAGCAGGATCATCGTCGATGATAAGAATTTTTGCTTCTTCGTTCATTCTCCTCACCTCTTTAATCTTTCCCAGTTTTTTGGATACGTCATGGACGGCTAATCTCAGTTCTTCTCTGTCAAAAGATTTTATGTAGTAGTAGAAAATATCCTGTTCTCGCACCCTGGCTTCTAGCTCCGGGGTATTACGGGCAGCCGTCATAATTACGTCTATTTTTGGGTCAACTGTCCTTACAATGGACAAGGCCTTGTAACCCTTCATTTCTGGTAACTCAACATCCATAATGAGACAATCAAACTTTATGTCTTTGAGTTTCTGCAGCCCATCGGTGACCCCCTCACTTATTTCTACCTGGTATCCTTCACTACTGAAAAGAGAAAGAAGCTCTTTCTGAGTGTTGATATCAGGATCAACGATTAAGATTTTCCCAATTTTTTCATTATTCATTTTTAACCACTCTTATATCCTAGTTGGCAATTTTGATACCAAATTTTCTGAAGTCACAAAAAAAACCACCCGTAAGCTTTCCGGGTGGTTGATAAATAAAGAGCTATCAGTATATATTAATCTTTTTTCTTTTAGATTCCTTGTTCCTCCGTGGGAGAGTTTCTCCCCAATAATGGGAAATTATTCCCCAAATTTTCAGTTATTCGGTATTTTTTCATCTTGGAACGCAGTGTCTTACGATCCACACCTAGGAGTTTAGCTGTTTGACTCTTATGCCATCCTGTCTCTTTGAGTATCTTTAGAATGTGTTCGGCCTCAACATCTATAAGGCGTCTTTGGTTTCCAGCCATAGGCCCAGGGAATACATTAACCGTCAGTCCATAGTATGAGAGATCAGAAGGCTCAATAACATTGCCTTTAGCCAATACTACGGCCCGCTCAATAGCATTCTCTAACTCTCTTACATTCCCCGGCCAGCTATACTCTGTCAGAGCCTTCATTGCTCTTTGGGAAATGCCGGTTAAGTTCTTTCCCCTCTTTTGATTATATTTTTTTAAGAAATAGTTGGCCAATTCTGGGATATCTTCCGACTTTTCCCGCAGCGGCGGCAAGGTTATGGGAACGACACTCAATCTATAAAACAAATCCTCCCGAAATGTTTTTTCCTGAATAGCTTTTCTCAAGTTCTTGTTAGTGGCGGCAATAATTCGCACATCTATCTTAATGGTTTTTGAACTCCCTATCCTGGTAATTTCTCTTTCTTGAATTGTTCGCAGCAGTTTAGCTTGTACATTTGGTCCTATATTCCCAATCTCATCGAAGAATAACGTTCCTCCATTGGCTACCTCAAATCTACCGTGTTTGGTAGAGGCAGCATCGGTAAAAGAACCCTTAACGTGTCCAAAGAGTTCACTTTCAAAAAGATTTTCTACCAATGCACCACAGTCTACGGTGACGAATGACTTATTCTTTCGCTGACTATGATAGTGTATCGCCTTGGCCACAAGTTCTTTGCCGGTACCGCTCTCTCCCAGAATAAGCACAGTACTATCAGTGGGCCCTACTTTCCTTATCAATTCATACACTTTTTGCATTGCTTTACTTTTTCCAATAATGACCTCTGACTTACGCTTTACCTCCAGTTCTTGACGAAGGTAAATGTTCTCCAGAATTAATCTCTTTTTTTCCAGTGCTCTTTCTATAATTAGCCGAAACTCCTCAGGGGTAAATGGTTTGGGAAGAAAGTCATAAGCGCCACGCTTCATAGCCTCAACAGCCGATTCCACGGTAGCGTAACCGGTGATTACAACTACTGCTGTTTCTGGACTACTCTCTTTAATCTTCTCTAAAACTTCCATTCCATCAATACCGGGCATCTTTAAATCAAGAATGACTAAATCAAAGATTTTTTCTTTCAGCAACTCCAATCCCTGGTATCCGTCTTCTGCCAGCTTGATATTGTGTCCCTGACGGGAAAGTATCTGCTTACATGAATCACGCATCACTTCCTCATCATCGATTACCAGGATATTGGCTAAAATAGACAGCTTAGCCATTATTTTCTCTTCGTTTCCACAGGCAATTTAATGGTAAAAGTGGTCCCTTCCCCTACCTTACTTTCCACCTCTATACTTCCCTTATGTCTTTCAATGATTCCGGCAGTAATTGCCAGTCCCAGCCCGGTTCCGTGGCCTGCTTTTTTAGTGGTAAAGAATGGCTCGAACAATCTTTTTATATGGACAGGTGGGATTCCGCAACCGTTATCGGTGATGGCAATCTCTAAAGATCGAGTATCCGGCGGAGCATCAGTAGCAATGATCAGGTTTCCTTCCCCCTCCATTGCCTCTGCAGCATTTAAGATGATGTTCATAAAGGCCTGCTGAAGTTGAGACCCGTCTCCCATAATATTGGGTAGGGAGGGCTGGAATTTCTTAGTAATTTTGATATTATGAAACAGCGCCTGATCTTTAACTAACGATAGGGTTTCTTCCAGTACCATATTTATGCTTAGAGGTTCCACCTTAGGCTCAGGCTGGCGGGCAAAATCGAGAAGTCTTTTCACGATGTCCTTGCAGCGGGTGGCCTCGTTTATTATTCTCTCCGCATTGGCTCTTTTCGAATCATCCACGTTTAGATCCTCCAGTAAGAGGTGGCTGTATACTAAGATTCCGCCAAGAGGATTATTTATTTCATGGGCTACACCGGCGGCTAACTGACCTATGCAGGCTAATCTCTCTGAATGAATCAACTGACTTTGAAGGTCTTTAAGCTCTTTATAGGCTCTTTCCAGCTCATGAGCCTTGGCTCTCTCGGCCTCTGTTGCGGCAGCTTCAGCGAGAAGCCATTTAGTCTCGCGTAGATCCTTGGCTACCCCGATAACCCCGATGATTTCTCCCTCAGAGTTTCTCATTACCGAGCTGCTCAAAGTCATGGGGATTTTTTCTCCGGATTTACTTTTAAAGTCAATTTCTAAATCCTGGATGGATGGTTCCTTAAACTTGCTTAAGTAAGATCCATTAAAAGGTCTTCTCTTTTCTTTTGGACTGGCAAGGATCATTTTAGCCGTTTTTTTGATTATTTCTTCTTTCTTATATCCCAGAAGATCTAAGGTGGCCTGATTGACCATGGTTATCTTTTCCTCAGAATCCACTACAATGAGGGCATCTACCATGCTCTTGAGAATATTTTCCGTGAATTCTTGAGCCTGGAGAAGGTCTCTATTCTTTCTTTCAATTTCTGCCTGGTTATTGGCCAGTTCAGCATAGATAGTTTCCATCCTTCTGATGATCTCAATCCACATGCTCTCTTGTAATTGCTCCTCAGATAGACTCACGCTCTTTTTCATGAGTATTCTCTCTTAATTATCCCCTGCACTGCCAGCTCAAAAGTAGTTATGGGTTTATTCATTTTCAAAGCATGTACAGTACAGAAAAGACAAGGATCGTAGGATCTGATGATATGAGCAATCTCGACGGGATTCTTCTCATCTTCCACTGATGTACCAATTAGAGCCTCTTCAACTGCACCTGGATTGCCATGAGAGTCCCTTGGTGAAACATTCCAGGTAGTGGGAGTTATCACCTGGTAGTTCTTAATTTTGTCCTTTTCAATTATGATCCAGTGACCGAGTACGCCTCTGGCTGCTTCAATCAATCCTTTACCCTCCGCTTCTTTTGGCTTTTCTGGTTTTATATAAAAAGGCTGAGAGGGGTCGATTTCCTCGAGCCAGATGTTTAGTTGCTTTAGGAGTCTGATTTCCTCGTGGAGTCGTGCCAGGACTCTGGTATAGACGCTGGGCCCTATATCACTTACCAGGTTTAAAACCAGGGGATCCCTGTCGTTGATCATCCTGGCCAGTGGACCGACTTCTACCACATTCCCGTTATAACGCGGTGATTTAGCCCAACTATAGGCCCCAGGCTTATCAACATCGGGTTCAGTCACTCCCTCAAAAGGATGTCTTCCTTTTTCATAACCCTTAAGCCAGGAGTATTTAATGTCTTCAGTGATTTTTCCCTCATTAAACGACTTAAATTCTCCGTCAAAATAACCACTCTTAAGCCAGGTGGTGCCGTCTGCCAGCTCATATCCCCCGCAGGAGAGGAACTTGCCGGGCCCCCTACCTATTTTATCTAAACCAAACCGGGGTGCGGATCTGATGAAAAGCCCCAGGTCACTATTCTCGTGACCATCTTCTCCCATCCAGAAATCGATATCTTTTAAATTTTTATTTTCCAGCCAGCGTTCAATCTCACTGCCAAGCAAATCGTGTTCCAAAAAATTTTGAAATTCTACCAAGATGCCCTTTGCTCTAATAATTTCGCTTAGGTTGACTGGCCGTGTAGTGCCACCAGGCTGTAAGGCAAGAGTATTGGGCCATTTTCCGGCAAATAAACCTAAAACCCCGAGAAGATTCGTCCGCGCCCTAATGAATTTTGAATAGGAACTGCCTTCAAAAGGGGCAAATCGTCGGGCCAATTCTCTGTGTGCGCCACTACCCAGGTATTTTTTATTGACCAAATCTACCGCGAAGAAAAGATAAAAGTGGGTAAGATGGTTGAGCAAAACTTCAGTTGCCAGAATTATGTTTCTAGCTAAATAAGCATTCGGAGGCATTTTTGCCTTGAAGGCAACTCTCAAGGCATTAGAACAGGCGGTGGAATGGGATGCACTACAGATGCCACAGATTCGACAGGTAAAGACCAGAGCATCCATAGGGTCCCTTCCTTTGAGCAGCCTTTCAAATCCTCTAAACATCACCCCGGAAGCATAAGCCTCTGTCACCTTGCCATCTTCTAACCCCACTTTTATCTCCAGATCTCCTTCCACACGATTAAATGGACTTATCTTAATAGTTTTTTTCAACTTTCATATCCTTGAGCTATTCTACATCGACTCTTTTGAATGAGACAGCATTTACCAGGAGTCTCTTAGGACAGGCTAACTTAGCCAGACCACTTATTCCCACATACCAGGCCTTGGGGACATCAAGAGGCAGAGTGGTGGGAATATCTCCAATTTTCTCTGTTTCAAAGAAAGGTACAAATCCATCGGGAAACTTGGGGGAGGTACAGGAAATGCAAGGAAATCCTCCCCTGGTACAACTTCCTGTTCGGCCTAGCCATAATCTCTCGTTACAATCGGATTCACACTGTGTAGCTTTGCAGCCTAGATTTTCAAACAGACATCCTTGCTGGGAGTACTCTTCGGCGGAGGCCTTAAATTCGTAATATTCATTTCGGGGACAGGCGTGATGGGCTAATTTGCTATAAAACACCTTTGGTCGTTGGTATTTATCTAGCCCGCTGCTATCTAGTTTTCCCGAAATTAGAGCAATAAGAGTTTCCACGATCCAATCTGGATGAGCGGGACACCCAGCAATATTGATCACAGGAAGACCTGACCGAGACATATAATTTGGCCCGAGGAGACCGCCCTTTTTCTCATGAAGAAATTGTAATCCCGTGGCCTCCATAGGATTGTTGCTGGCAGCCGGAATTCCACCGAAGGATGAGCAAGTCCCTATGGCCATGGTGTAATGGGCAACTTTAGCCAGATCCAAAATCCAGTCCTTGAAGGGACGATCATGAAAGATGAAGTACTTACCCGTTCCGTTAGGACCATGGTAAATTGCTCCCTCCACCATTAATACGTCCAGCCTTTCTTTCTCAGACTTGAACCTATCAAAGATTTCTAGTACTTCTTCCCCCATGACCGGGCTCAAGTCCGGATGCCACACAAACCTGGCGCCCAGCATCTCAAGAGCTGTAAGAATGTCCGGCTGGTCCGCATTCAAAAAAGAAATAGTGGAACCCCCACAACAGCCACTTTGTAGCCAGAGTAAATTTACCATACTGTCTCCCCCAATTTCTTGACAGTTGCCAAATCTAATATCATTATAGAAGATGGTAGAAACTAGTCAAACTACAGGAGTTTCCCCAAAATGTGTTGACACGCCTTAGCGTACCATATAAAAGTCAAGTAGATTTTTGGAGAAATGTTAATTTATCAAGGAAATGCTATATGATCGCACTTTGCCTTCAAATCAAGAAGATTTATTGATCTCTTCGTCCACCAAATTACTAAGTGCCTCAAGTTCTTCTATTGTTTTCTCTGCAACTATCTTGTCTTGATTAAAGTGTTTTATCATTCGATTAAGACATTTCTGCTTTTCTTCAACATTACCAAGATATTTTGCACAGGCGTCCATAAAATTCTTTGTTTTTTCTACATTTGCTTTTACTTCATCTGGTATCTTTTCACTATCATGTCTTACTGCTTCTTCAGGGCATACATCATGGCACTTACCGCAGCGAATGCAATCATTCATATTTATCTCTGCCACTTCATTTTCCATCAATATTGCATCTACTGGGCATTCTTCGACACATATTCCACATCCCACACATTTATTCTTGTCTATCCATGGCATTTTAAAATTAGCCTCCTTATTAGTTTATTTTTATTTCCAGCCTTGTCCCTCGTAAAAATTATTCGTCTAAATATATCTTCTGGGTTCTTCCAGTTTCAAACTCAAGAAAAAGCTCATGGAAACAAGTAAGGCAGTTAAAACAAAAAGGAATGCAAAAGAAATATACTGAATTACTACTCCACCGATCAAAGGGAAAAAAGCTGTCGGTGCAAGAAAACTGCTACTTAAACCTATATAAGTTGGTCGCCTCTTCCTGGGAGAAATGTCCAATAAGTAATTGGTATAGCCTATTCTGCCTCCATTTATACAAAAACCAGCCAAAGCAAATACCAGAACAAAAGAAGAAGACAAATTTGGACTTATGAGAAGTGCCCGGACGATAATGGCCTCCACCAATAGAGGCTTTTTATGAGTCCTGGTTTCTAGTTTATTAGCTACAAATAACTGAGGTAAAACACTACCCAGCCGGGAGAAGGAACCTCTTGTTTCTACGGTTGAGGCAAAAAGTCCGATGAGGATTTTGGAATTAGTTAAACTGCTCACAAATACAGGAAGAACAGTATTGGGATCGCTAAAACCCATTCCTCCAGTGAAAAATATTCCATGTAAAAGACCCATCGTGAAATTCCATTTTAGTTTATCACTCTTTTTATTTTTATCCAGAATCTTTACTCTCCCTTTTATTAGCTAATCCTCTTTATATCGCTTCTAATTTTACTCTGTCTCTGTTACTTTTTCTCCATAGTACACTCTAAAAGAAGGTCTTTCAACCTATCTAAGGAGATTTTATAAGGTTCAATCTCGAGATTCATCCAATCAGAAAATTCAAGAATTTTCTCAGGAGAATTTTGAGAATATCCATCAAAAATACCTACAGCATCCAAAAAAACTGCCCTATCGTTTCGAGGAAAAGTCTCATCTTTATAAAAAAATGCCAGAATAATCCTCAGCTTGCTGGGGGATGAATGGCCGGGGTTATAAGGGGACTCGATCCCCTTATCCTTGCAGTTTAGGATACCTCACAGCTTGCTGTGAGGTCATTCATTACTATCCAATTTTTTGGCTTTCAATAATCTCACATAATCCTTGAAGAAAAAAAACTCTTCAAACCCACTGAAATTATGATTTGCCAGTATCTGCTTCCAATCTCGCTCGATAAAATCAAAAGCATAAGGGCATTCTATAAGTTTAAAAGGAACCTTCAAATGAAAAGGCGTCTCATTATAAGAAAATTCATTATAATCTAAAATAAAAAAACTCCCACCACTCTTTAGTGACTCAAAGACATTCTTTATAATCACTTCTCTAACCTCCTGGGGAAATCCATGGAGCACAAAAGAAATAAAAACCTTATCAAACTCTTCTCTAAAAGGCAACGATTGGTCAACCCTTGCATGGATAATTTTAACATTGGGGAAATTAACGCACCTTTTCTTAAACTGAGAAATCATCTCTTGGGAAATGTCAATCCCGATTAATTTCCCTTTTTTCGAAAGATGCTTCGCCATTAAACAAGCATTCCTGCCTGTGCCTGTTCCTAAATCGAAAATCCTGTCCGTTGGTCTAATTCCCATCAACTCGATAGACTTTTCTATAAATAAAGAATATCTGCCAAAGGTTATGATATCCATTAAGGCGTCATAATGTACTGCCGTAAATCCCTTTGTCTCAACTTTTGATTCTGGATAATAACTGCTCATTTAACCTATCCAACCCCCCTGCGCCATATATTTCCTTACCGGAGGTCTCATCTTTAAAAGGAATAAACAGCCTATGCTCAATAGAGCTACTTTTATATGTTTGAAGCACACGTTCTTGGCCACCGATCCTGAATTGGAATTCTCCTCATTGAAGAAACTCGTGTCCATTGCCCTTTTCTATTTCTGTTTCTCGTTCTCCACAATCTTACCATCTTTCACTCTAATTCTCTCATCTAACCCTTTAAAAAAACCATCCAAAATTTTCTGCTTCCTTAATTAAATTTACAGGTGTGTCTTTCCTATAACATCCAGTTTTCCTTTCTCTTTACGAAGTACCTGAGACTGGATTTTATCTTTTAAAAATTTTAGAGCTTCATCATTGTCTTTATCCATGATTATTACCTTAAGCTCTTCTATATCTTTATCATCTAAACTTATCGCTACTTTTGCCATTCCATCTCTTCTTTTTTTTCGTAATTTTTTTTTTATACTTATATCATTTCAATTGCCTTAAAAGGACAGTCTATGGTACACTTACTACAGCCAACACAAAATTCCTGTAGGGTATAAGGTACTTCCCAAGGAGCATCTTGTATTAAAATCCCATGAGGACACTCGGATACAGCAGCACATACTCCTGCATCGCACCTCTCAGGATGACACTTGGTATAATCTATCACCGCTTTTGGCTTTGGCATTTTCTAAGTTCTCCCTATAGAGAATCAGCTATCCGCTATAACTACTTCTTTTTTCTTATTCTGCACTTTGAGATTTTCAAAAACCACTGTTCTTGTTTTAACAGTCTATGCCAGACAACTATTCTTTCTTTCGGCCCATGATACTGTAACTTTACTCATTTCCCTCCTTCTTAACGCCGGTAAATATAACTGGACCTTCTCTGGATAAAAGTCGAGATTTAATATCCCAAAAACCTGCTTTTTCTACTATCTCTTCTATTTCCTCAGGAGAATAGTACTTCTCTCCCCATAGTCTATCTGCTAACGTTTCTCTGATAAAATCTACTATAACTATTTTCCCCTCTTGATTTAGAATTCTAAATGCCTCTCTTAAAGTTCTTTGTGTGGTATGGAATTCATGCAGGGAATACACACTTACCACTGCACCAAAACTCTCTTTGGACAGAAAATTTAGATCCGAGGCATCTGCCTTAATACATTGCACTTGATTGGCAATTTTTTCTTCTCTAACTTTCTCTGTAATATTGGGCAACTTCCCACTGTAGAGATCAACACCAACAACCTTCACATTTTTAAGTTTCTTAGCTAAAAAGAGAACTAGTTTACAACTACCGCATCCTATATCCAGAATAGGGTCTTTCCCTCTAACTTCTCCTAAAATTATCCTGAATATTTTATTCTTAAGGTCATCGTAAAAATTATTCATCATTTTGATAATTTACCTATATAAGAATCTATCAGTATATTATAATAAGCTGATACTCCCAGGTCAAGTCACTATGGTGAAGGGGAACGAAAAATTAGCTAGTTTTTTTCTGATTTTTTAGTTAAGATTTTAGCTGCGTATCCCAAAATCATATGGTAATTATTTTGCGATAAATTTCACGGGTTGTTTAGGAGTCAAAAATCATTGTCTAACTTATTAATGCGAGTGTCTGTTGATAAAAAAGGAGGAGCTGAGGAGAAACTCCTCCTTTAGCTGATAAAAAGGGACAGTCCGAGGAGAAATTCCCCCCTTCGCTCTTGACAAAAAAAATTTGTAGAGTAAATTGGTTTGTGATAAATTTCACAAAATCCAGGAATTAGTTTTTAAATTGGCTAGTATAAGCGGTGAGAGAATTCACGAGTACAAAATGAAGTCCCGAAATAAATTCGGCAAAATAGGTAGATATATCTTAACTTTGATTTCTCTATTTGTCTTATGGATTTTGTTAACCTCAACCCTAGCCTGGGGGGAGCTAATCGCAGGTCTTATCTTCTCAGCATTTATTGCCCTATTTTGTTATAGTTATTTTACCGAGAAAGGTCTTTCAGGAATTACTTTAAAGAAGACTTTTTATTTTCTCCTTTACATACCAGTTTTTTTCTGGGAGATGATCAGGGCAAATTTTGATGTTGCCTACCGGATAGTTCATCCCAAAATGCCAATAAGACCAGGAATAGTCCAGATTAAAACAAACCTTAAATCCGATATTGCAAAGCTAATTCTGGGAAATTCCATAACTTTAACTCCGGGAACCTTAACTATAGAAGTCGTGAAAGATAATTTGCTTATCCACTGGATTAATGTAAAAACTGAAGAAGTTGACAAAGCAACAGACATTATTGGAAAAAGGTTTGAAACATACCTGAAGGTGATTTTCGAATGATTTTGTTAATTTTTTTTGGAGTTGTTACAGTTGCAGTTATCCTAGCTTTAATTCGTGCTACCAGAGGACCAACATCACCAGATAGAGTAGTTGCTGTTGATATAATGGTAACCATTACGGTGGCACTAATGGTCCTTTTAGCTCTATTTTTTAGGAGGCGCATTTACCTGGATGTAGCATTGATATATGCGGTGCTCTCTTTTGTTGGAGTAATAGCTATAGCTCGTTATCTGGATAGAGGACTATGAATCAAATAATAGGTTATGTAATAGCAGGATTTGGAGTAGCCTTTCTTTTCTTAGGTGCCTTAGGAGTATTTAGATTACCCGATGTATATAACAGACTCCAGGCTGGAACAAAGTGCACAACTCTGGGGGCATTTTTGTCGATTGTCGGTGTGGGTATAATTGAGCCTGCCTGGTTTTTAAAATGTTTAGTTATAGCTGTATTTATCTTATTTACAAATCCTATCAGTGCTCATGCCCTTGCCAGAGCAAGCTATAAAAGTGGAGTGAAACTCTGGGACAAAAGTGTTGTTGATAAGTGCAAAGAATTTGAGGAATGTATTAAAGTAGAGGAGGAAGGTAAATGATTTTTCAGCTAATACTTATCTTCATTATGATTATTTTAGCAGTTGCAGCAGTTATATTTAAAGATTTAATAAATGCTGTGGTTACCTGTGCTGCGGTGAGTTTAATTACCTCTATTTTATTTTATTTCCTTCAGGCGCCAGATGTTGCTATGGCTGAGGCTGCTATTGGTGCAGGATTAACTACAGCAATATTTATCATTGCCATAAAAAAAACAGAAAGATACGAAAAATGAGAAGAATTATTAGTCTCATTATACTTGCCGTGATTGCTGTAGGATTTATCTTGACTTTCTCGCAAATTCCCTTTGGCAAAGATAAAATAGATGTGGCTAATTATTATATTAAAAAAGGAATCGAAGAGACTGGTGCTGTTAATATAGTTACCTCGGTGGTATTAAATTATCGAGGATTTGATACCCTGGGCGAGGTTACAATATTGTTTGTCGCTGCTATTGGTCTTGGTACGGTTCTATTTGTAGAGAAGAAAGTTAAGGAAATCGCATCTAAGAGTGAAGATAGAAGCAAAAGAGCGAGTTTAATCCTGCGCACCGGATCACACTTACTTTTCCCCTTGATCCTTCTTTTTGGAGCTTATGTTTTTGTCCATGGTCATCTCACTCCTGGAGGGGGATTCCAGGGAGGAGCAATTATTGCTTCGGGATTTTTGTTAATGTATCTTGCTTTTCCAAAACAGAGTATAGATAAAAAATCATTCAGCGTGGTGGAGAGTTTAGGTGGACTAATTTTTGTAGGAATTGGACTTCTTGGTCTTGTTTTCTCCGGATATTTCTTGACTAATTTCTTGCCCAAAGGAATTCCCAATACTATCTTTAGTGCTGGCATTATTCCAATTATATATATTGCTGTTGGGCTTAAAATTGGATTTGAGCTAACCGCTATTATTGATGACTTACTGGGAAGAAGCAGATGAACCCTATCTATAACTGGATGTACTATATTGCCTCAGGGGGGTTAATTTTAATTGGCCTTTATATCGTTCTGGTAAAGACAAATTTAATTAAGATAGTTATTGGGCTTCACTTTGTTAATACTGGAGTAAATATTTTGCTCATCTGTATTGGCTATATTAGAGGAAGAACTGCCCCTATATTTTCTAAACCAGGGATAAATCCTACCAATGTTGTAGATCCTGTGCCTCAGGCTTTAGTTTTAACTGCTATTGTCATTGGAGTAGCTGTATTAGCTTTAGCACTTTCTATTGTTATTAAAGTTTATGAGCATAATAAGACTTTAAATGTTAGCCGGATAAAGGGATTAAAATGGTAAATCCATCACTATTAATTGGTGTACCTTTAGCTTTGGCCTTTTCTATTCCTCTTTTTGGTCTTATCTCCAAAAAAATTGAAAAATATATACCTGTCGCAGCTTTATTAATTAATGTGGTTATTAGTCTTACATTAATTCCTCAGGTTTTGAAAAAACCAGTTGTTGTATTTATCGGTGGTTGGAACCCGCCTTTTTGTATTAATTTGGTAGTGGGACCTTTGGGGATTTTTCTTGCTATTCTTATTTCGGGTATTGGTCTTTTGGTCTCTATATACGCAGTTAGTTATATAAAAGAGGAGCCTACTGAAAAATACCACATTTTATTTTTACTATTAATGGTTGGTGCAATAGGTATAGTTTTAACCGGTGATATATTTAACCTTTTTGTCTTTTTTGAGATTCTCTGTATCTCATCCTATGCTCTTGTTGCTTACAATAAGGACAAAGAGGGAACAGAGGCAGCAATGAAATACTTAATCCAGGGCTCTATT
>Ga0307439_1000714_pt1 | contig 22641 bp, 30 predicted proteins | sample SalMarWE160490MG_FD_202142 | JGI IMG/M metagenome (GOLD analysis project Ga0307439, IMG submission 202142) | Salt marsh sediment microbial communities from the Plum Island Ecosystem LTER, Massachusetts, United States - WE1604-90 | ecosystem: Environmental > Aquatic > Marine > Intertidal zone >... | reverse complement strand
TCTTACAAAACGAAAACAGCGACATGGGGAAGTTTTAAACGTTATTTAATTACCAGGCCACAATATTAAATCCAGGCTCCACATACATCCTGTAACCGGCCTTTGAAACATAATCCGACGGTGGAATTTTCATATCCTCCATCCCGATTTCCACACCCCAATTATCGAGTCCTCCGCCAAATGAACAGTTTAAAACAGGATTGCCCTTGCTGTCTGTCGAAATACCGATAATGCCCCCAATCGCTTTGACAGATTCCGGCAGTTCATCGCTATGATAACGAAAGTAATATGGTTGTTTTCTGTTATAATCTAAGTCTTCTTTATCGAGTGTTTTTAGCCAGGCCCTTACGGCTGAAATATCGGCGTTGCTTTTCACCCGGTCTCTAAATCCATAAATGAACGGCTTGCAGGCCGGGTAAAAGAACGTTTCAAAAGGCATAAAAAAAAGTGCAATACATGATAGTATAAATAAAATTGGAGCCACAATCTCGACAGCAATTAAAAACCTTTTCTTTCGGGTTTGGTTTTTCCAATACGTAAACAATCTGGAAAAACCGTGAATGATACAGTAAATAATGAAACAGCCTATAGCAACATATAAAAAGAATGAATCACGAAAAAAGGGGAAGAATCTGCCGCGAATATAACCAAGCCCTCCCAACGGGACAAGAATGATACAGAGAAGAGGTGCAACTATAAAAAAAACATCCCGGACGTTCCAGTTACGGCGAGGCTTAGCTTGGCCGGCCGACTCTGTATCGATATTCTGCTGAGTCATCATCTTGGACAATCTCCCTTTTTGGCTTGAAAACATCATAACCGGCGAAAATTCTAAAGTAAAGAAAATCTTGAGTCTGCTTTCTAAAAAAACCTTGATAACAAAATAAAAAAGTATAAAATATCCGTGCTTTCGTCGAGGGAAAGTGCCTTATATGAATTGTCAAGTTATCCGTATATAAAATGATTTTCAGATAAGAAAATAAACAAGGAGAAAGGACATGAAGCCAGCATATTACAAAACCCCTGTCATTATCGCACTTATGGTCTCGTTATTGTCTCTTGGCGGTTGCGGGGAAGGAATGAAAGCCAGCGATATCTACGGCGCATCGTTAACCGGCGCTGTCGTTGGGGGTATCATCGGCTATCAATCCCATGAAGAGGGCGAAGGAGCCGCCATCGGAGCTGCACTTTTCGGCGTCGGGGAGCTGCTCGACCAGCTCGATAATCTCGACAAAGAAGAGAAAGAATACGATGACGACGACGGGGACGGACGTACGGAAATTTACGTCATCCAGGTCCATAACAGCAACGGCTCAATCACGCCGATCGAGATCGAGAAAAAGGGAAATACCTTCATCGGCCCCAAAGGCGAGCGCTACGAGACGTTGCCGACCGAAGAGCAGCTCAAGCCGGTTTACGGATTTTAACAGCCGTTTTGTAAGACCGAATTCTATTAACTTTTGTCGTACCTTAAAGCCTCGCAACGAGTATTTAGCGGATTTTAAGGCCGATTTCGGCAATTTTTAAAAAAGTGCTTGTTTTCAGCCGCAGGAATCGTTAGAATCCGGAATTCGGTATTTAGGCTCGGAACGTATGAAATTACCTGAATACCATTAAAAAGTAACGATAAATGGAGATTAATCAGTGAAAACAGAGATGTTGGATGCTGTTGAGAGCAAAAGTCTGAAGGATAAAGTTCCTCATTTCGAGATTGGTGATATTGTCGATGTCCACTGCCGGATTCAGGAAGGCGATAAAACCCGGACACAGATATTTACCGGCACGGTAATCGGCCGAAAAGGCAGGGGGATAAACGAGACTTTCACAGTAAGGCGTATAGTGAATAACGAGGGGATCGAGAGGATTTTCCCGCTGCATTCGCCGAACGTTCTGGATATAAAACCGGTCCGAAGCGGCAAAACCCGACGGGCCAAATTATATTACCTGCGAAAGCGAACCGGTAAGGCCGTAAGATTAGCTCAGCGCCATAGCGAGCACACAGTCTCGAAATAACCGGAACAAGCATTTCGAAATATTTAGCCCCCGGATTTATCCGGGGGTTATATGTATGAGTCAATGCTGTTCAACAGAAAAAAACTTTTGTCCGACCGGGAATTGCTCGGCCGGTGGGGTGAAAAACGCAGCGAGAAGTTCCTCAAACGCAAGGGCCTCAAGACGCTCACTCGAAATTTTCGCTGTAAAACAGGTGAAATTGATTTAGTCATGGTCGATACCGACGGCGGGATTGTCTTCGTCGAGGTCAGGACCAGGGCCGATGAAAAATTCGCCGACGTCGAGGATTCCATCACATCGGCCAAAAAAACCAGACTGAAAAAAACCGCCCGTTATTTCCTCACAAACAACGATATACAGGACCGCCCGTGCCGCTTCGATATTGTCACGATAGTTCTTGGCCAATCCGGCCGACCGCAAATACGACATTACGAAAACGCCTTCGTACCTTAAAACGGCACATCTAATCAAGGATAAACGCATTCTGGACAATTCTTGGAAAATCCTGTAACTTATTCGAGGTTTTGGCCTCTATTATATGGAAATTCACACGGGCATTTTATGCCAGGATAACTATGCGAAAGACAACTTATAAGCTTCTTTTGCTCCTGTTGATTGCGGGATTTTTGACCTGCGGCTGCAGCGAGCTGATAAAAAAGCAAGACCAGAGCTTTCAGCTTAAGCCCGGCTTCGACCCGAACGCCCTTGTTCTGCTGACCCACATCGATCACAGGCAGAACGAAACCCGTATCTCCTGGCCCCGCGTTGCCTTTGCCGTAGGTGACGGCACAATTATTCTAACCGCCAGGCACTGTGTGGAATCCCCTCCGAACTGGTCACAACATCCGATGTCACCGGATATTGTCGTCATCAGCCCATATTACGGGGACATTTATCACTGTGACGTTATTGCCGTGGATGAAAAAAGCGACCTTGCAATATTAAAAGCGCCGTGGCCCATCCATCCCGCTTTGGCTCTGGCAAGCAAAGAAGAATTCCAGTCTGCAAGGCAGGTAACCGTTTTCAGCCGGCCTATCAGGAAGCCGAAGAAGCCCCACGAGCTTGGACGTAAAATCCGCACGGCAACTTTAACCATCGAGCAAAAGAACGTCAAAAAACCAATTACCGGGATGAAGCTCAAAGGCTCGGGGCCTATCGTTCCCGGCTGGAGCGGCTCGGCAATCGTTATTCCCGAGACCGCGAAAGTCACCGGCGTAATCAGCGCACTATCGGGAGTAAGGCTGGGCCTGCCTGTATTGTTCTCCGTGACATTTATTTTCGATACAATCGGCGGCAAAGCCGAATCCGCCTGGGAGCTGCTCAGGCAAAACAACCTGCAATACAAAGCAAGTAGTTACTACCCTTTAGATTTCGAGCCGGTCGTGGACGCATATCCGGCTTTCTCCAGCATCATGGATTATTTCGAGACATTGTCGGAAAAAGAAACTAAAAAGTCACTCGAAACGGCCGAAAAATTAGTGACAATCCGCCCTGAATCCAGCTATGCTCATTTGCTGCTTGCCATGATCGCCGACAAACAGGCACACGAGCCGAATTCGGAGCCGGGAAAACTTCTCACGCTTGCCGAATCGAGTTATGAAAAATCCCTGCAACTGGATCCGAACAATGCCTCCACCCATGCCGTTTACGGCAATTTCCTGTTGCAGCGAAACCTCAAGCCGCAGGCCCTGACCGAAACGCAAACCGCTCTGGCCCTCGATCCCAACAACGAATTAGCAACGATCAATCAAATCATCCTTTTAGCTCAAACAGAGCCGAACAAAGCCGAGGATTACGCGAAAAAGCTCGTTGATAAAGATCCCAACAATTCCGATTACTGGTTTCAATACGGGTACGCCCTCTCAGAGCTTGATAAAAACGAGCAGGCCCTTAACGCGGTACAAAAAGCCATAAAACTGAATCCCAAAGGCGGTTACTATGGCAGCCTTGCCGATATTCTGGTAAAACTCAACCGGCTCAACGAGGCCGAGAAAAATTACAGGAAGATGACAAAGAGCTGCGGCTGTCAGCGGTGCTGGTTCAAGTATGCCCGGTTCATCGTAAAAAAAAGGCCGAAAAAACTGGACCGGGCCGAGAAGGCCCTCGCAAAGGCACAAGCCAAAGCACACATGCTGCGGGTTTCCAAAGAAGACATGGCAAATCTCCGGATGAATCTAACTTCGGCGAAATTTACACCTCTGCAGAAAAAGTCTCCGAAAAAGGCTGAGTCACTCGCTCGCAGGCTCATCAAAAAATCGCCTGACAACGGCTATAATTACTGGGCACTTGCCGCCGCTCTAAGAGAGCAGGAAAGATTTAACGAGGCGGTTGCGGTCGCCGAACAGGCCGTAAAATTGTGCCCCGACTGTTCATTCCGGCCGCGATTAGCTAATTGCCTTGCAAAAGCGGGGAACCTTGAAAAAGCCGAGCAGACATACGACCGAATGCTTGAGATGCATCCCGACAGACCTCTGTATTGGTTCTGGTATGCAGAATTTCTCGCCGATTACTTCCCGGACAGAATCGAAGAAGCCCGAGAGGCCCTGGAAAAAGCAAAAGCCGCTTCCGATAAACGCTGGCCCATCAAAGACCAGGAACTAAAAGAGCTGCTCGAAAAAATCGAAAATAAAACGGCGGTTCCACAAGAACATTGAAAACAAAAAATTCCGTGTTAAACTGTTTTCGAGCCTGGATATTTTTTAGAGATAGTTTATGGAATTGATTGATACACATTGTCATTTGACATTCGAGCAGTTGGCCGAGGACATTGATGCGATTTTAGCCCGCAGCATTGCTGCGGGTGTTAACAAGTGGATTACCGTAGGCACAGACCCGGAGCATAACCGTAAAGCAGTGGAACTGGCCGGGAGATTCGAGAACGTTTACGCCGCCGTCGGAATTCATCCGCACGACGCTAAAAATGTCACCGGCGAAACAATCGCCGAGCTCAAAGAGCTTGCCGGAAGTGAAAAGGTAGTCGCTATCGGCGAGACCGGCCTGGATTTTCATTATAATTTCTCGAAACAGCCGGACCAGAGACGGGTTTTCGACAAGCAATTACAAATCGCCCACGAGCTGAATCTGCCGGTCATCGTTCATTCCAGAAATGCTTTCGACGAAACCACAGAGATTTTAAGCCAGTTCCTTCATCTCAACGGCCGGCTCAAAGGTGTGGTCTTTCACTGTTTCAGCGGCACTCCGGATCAGGCAAGAATCGTGCTCGATCACGGCTTTCATATTTCCCTGACAGGGGTCGTGACATTCAAGAACGCCGAGACTGCCCGTCAGGTAGCGAAAATGGTGCCACTCGAAAGATTAATGCTCGAGACCGATTGTCCCTATATGTCACCGGAGCCGATGCGAAAGCAGAAAATAAACGAGCCCGCCCTTATGGTACATACGGCGAATTTTCTCGCTGAACTGAAACAGATAAATCCGGCGGAATTTGCCGATGCCGTCACGGCAACCAGTAAGGCCTTCTTCGGCCTGCCCTGAGCATTGTCGAAGGGCTTACCCTGAGCATTGTCGAAGGGCTGCCCTGAACAAATAAAGTGGGAAAATAAATGAAATAAACATTGGCGGGCAGCGACAAACTTAATATGGACGGCCTCCGGCCGGTATAAAAATGAAATGAATTTTTTCGCCAAGAAATAAAGTCATGAACACAAAATTGAGATGGTTCATAATCGTTGTTTTGTTCCTTGCTATAATCGCGCTGGTTGTTGTGTATGTGAAGATAAGATTGCTGGAACCGCAACTTGGTTACGAATCGGTTCAAGAGATAACAATCACAATGCCATGGAACGGCCGAACGGTCGGAATACCGGCTCCCTCGCAGTTCCCGCAATGGGGTAAACATACCATGGAATTCCATCGAGGATGTCCCCTGGGCGGATAATCTGCGCGAGATAATGGAATATTATCCCGGCCGTAACAATTAATAAAAACAGGATTATAAAAGTCACAATTAGAATAGAAAAGCGAAGATAGCGAATAATAAATATGAATTATCCGGCTAAATGATTTCTTTCTGTTGGATTTTGTAGTCGATAAGAGCCTCGCGTTTCTTTTTTGCCGCGGCTAAGAGTTTTTTGATATGTACCCTGTCTTTATTATCGACGGCTTTTTTTAGCTTGAGTAATTCAGCGATGACTTTGTCAATCCCTTTGGAAATATTGCCGGTATTTGTCAGCAGGGCGTCGGCCCAGATATTCGCCGGGCCGGAGGCGATTCGGGAAGTATCCATAAAGCCTTTACCGGCGAATTTCATTTCCCTGCCGTTCGTTGCGTTTGTCAATGCCGCCGCCGTTATGTGCGGCACGTGACTTATATTTGCAAAGATCCTGTCGTGCTCGGCCGGTTTCATCAACTTAACCGAACAGCCGAGCTTCGACCAGAATTCCTCGAGAGTTTGCACGCCTTCCCGATTGGTCTTCTGGGTCGCCGTAAGAATACACATCGCCCGGTCGCATAAATCATCCCGCGCAAAATCGACTCCTCTTTGTTCGGAGCCGGCAATCGGATGCGAGCCGACATAGTGGACTCCGCGGGGGAGTTTTTTCGCCGCCCATCGATGCGGCAGAACTTTCGTCGAGCCGACATCAGTGACAATGCAGCCGTCCGGCAAAGCTTTGCCGATTCGACCGAAGATATCCTCGAATGTACTGATAGGTGTCGCCAATATGACAAGGTCTGCACCGCAGACACTTTGTTCCAGAGAATCGACGACTTCGCCGGCCACTCCCAACACCCTTGCTTTGGAACGAGTGGAGGCTCGATGTGAGAATCCAACCACCTTTACGCCGGAAAAACACCGTAAAACACCGGACGCAATCGAGCCGCCCAAAAGCCCAAGCCCTATAACCGTTATTTGCTTTAACTCTTTCAATTCCAAGGTCTTATGAAAAATCACAAAAAAGCTTGTTCGGCTAAAAAGTAATGCCCAGCCTCCCAAATGTCAATTTTTTTCTTTTATTGATATCGCTAAAATGTTAGAATCCCGCCTTTAAGAACGTTTAAGAATGCCTATGCGTCAAATACGATATACGCTCGCAGTGCGCTAAGAGCCGAACGAGTTAATAAATAATATGCCGAATAATAACAACACCCTGAGCAACGGTGACCACCTCGACTTCGAGGAAAAGGTGGCCGACCTTGACAGCCAGATGAATGAGCTGCGAAAGCTCAGCTCAACCAAGGGCATCGACTATTCCGCCGAGATTCGCCAGCTCCAGAAGCAGCAGGTTGTCGAGCTCAAACGCATATATTCGAAGCTGACCGCCTGGCAGACCGTTCAGGTCGCACGCCATCCGAACAGACCTCTTCTTACCGATTATCTCAGCCTGATGGTCAAGGACTTTCGGGAGCTGCACGGTGACAGATGTTTCGGTGACGACCGTGCAATCATCACGGGTCTCGGACACATTGGCAGAGAGAGAGTTTTAATTGTCGGCCAGAACAAAGGCAGAAACACCAAGCAGAAAATCGTCTGTAATTTCGGATGTCCCAATCCCGAGGGTTATCGCAAGGCGCTCGCCAAAATGAAATTTGCCGAGAAGTTCGGGATCCCGATTGTCACGCTCATCGATACGCCCGGCGCCTATCCCGGCGTAGGTGCAGAAGAGCGGGGACAGGCCCAGGCGATTGCGGTCAACCTCAATCAGATGCCCCGCCTGAAAGTGCCGATTATCTGTATCGTTATCGGTGAAGGCGGATCCGGCGGTGCACTCGGAATAGGTGTCGGTGACAGACTGGCAATTCTCGAGTTCGCATATTACTCGGTGATTTCACCCGAAGGCTGTGCGGCAATTTTGTGGCGCGACGGCTCGCAGGCGCCGCTGGCCGCAGAGGCGCTCAAACTAACGAGCAGAGATTTGCTTAAACTCGGCCTCGTTGACGAAGTCATCCCAGAGCCGCTCGGCGGTGCACACCGCAACCTTCACGACACCGTTTATAACGTCGAGAGCTATATTGTAAAAACGCTGCGGGAATTAAAACGCATTAAAATCGACCATCTCATTGAAACCAGGTACAACAAGTTGCGTTCGGTCGGGATGACCACTACCGAAACGCTGGCTCGGAAAACCAAAGCGGGCGGGGACAGGATAAAAGCGGCGGTGCAGGAAATTAAAACCAAAGCAAAACAAATTCATGCCAAGGTTTGATATAGAATATATATTATAGGGCAGGCCTCCGTGCCCACCCTTTTTGACGTATTTAGCCGTTCTTAATTTCCCGCGGATCTTTGCCCTGTTCGATAGCCTCTATTTTTTTTACTCTTCTGAAGTGTCTGCCGCCGCTGAATTTGGTATTTAGCCAGACCTCCACCATTTTACGCAACAATACTTCTCCTATCTGGTCACCCGAGAGGCAGAGAACATTCGAATCGTTGTGGTCGCGTGAAATCTGAGCGGTTAGCTCGTCGTGACACAGTGCCGCCCTGATACCGGGTACTTTGTTTGCCGCCATACTCATCCCGATTCCGGTTGCGCATATTAATACGGCCCTGTCGGCTTTCCCCGTGGAAACAGCCGTAGCCGCCAAATATGCCGTATCGGGATAATCTATCGGATTGCTGTCAATGGTGCCACAATCGATACTCTCGTGGCCCAGCTCAGCGGCGATAACCTTGACCTGTTCTTTCATTTCGTAACCGCGATGATCACTTCCCACTGCTATCTTCATATCTCAAGCTCACTTATTCTTTTCTGTACGGCTTTTTCTATCAGCTTCGCACAGTTTTCGTAAAATTTTAACTGCATTCCTATAGGATCGGGAATCTCTTTATTACCGGCCAGCAACACACAACGGCTTTCTGCTTCAGGGTCAATAACAATAACATTCGTCCGATGCATCTTTTCCATTGCAAAAATAAAATCACTTTCTTCGACAAGCTCTTTGGACAAAGCCTGGTTCCTGTGAGCACTTATATCTATTCCCATAGTCGAACAAACTTCTATCGCTTCGGCGCTCGCCGGATAACCGGCCGTACCCATTATGCCCGCGGAACTTACTTTATAACCCATCCGCTCAAGCTCGTCAACCTTGCATTGTAATTTTTCCGCTAAATATTTCCTGAATATTCCCTCGGCCATCGGACTTCGGCAGGTATTTCCCGTACAGACAAATAAAAATTTAATCTGCGATAATACTTCAAGCTCTAATTGTGAAAAAATACCGTGCCTTAAAATCTCCAGGCCTTTCTTACCTATTTTAGCAACCGTGCTGCTTTTTTTGTATTTGCACGGCCCTCCGTCTAAAAGCATATCGATTTTTCCGGTCAATTGTGCGAGGACCTGTTCGGAATTTATCGCCGGAGCTTGTCCCGTTACGTTTGCGCTCGGGGCAATAACGGGATTGCTCGTTTGCTGTAACAATGCAGCAGCAATAGAGTTATCGGGGCAGCGAATACCTATGGAATTGTCTTTGTAAAGGTTTTCAAAAACTTCTCCTTCGAGTTTATTACGCTGTTTATCGATGTCCTTGACGTCTAATTCGAAAACTAATGTTAACGGCCCGGGCCAGGCGTTTTGTATCAGCTTGCATGCTCGTAACTTTAGCGTGGGCACATACTTATTGATATCATCGCTCTTTGCAATATGCAGACTGTAATATTTGTCCTCGGTCCTGCCTTTGATTTCGTCAAGTTTCTCCAACGAATCGTCTTTGAGACGGCAGGCGATCCCGTAAACCGTCTCTGTTGGAAAGGCAACAAGCCCTCCGGCATCGATTATTTCCGCCGCTTCTTTAATCTCTGCCGAGTTTACCTCTGCTCCGTCAATTTTTATAACTTTCGTTTCCATCGGCCAACACAATACAAAAGATACCCCCCAATAGCAAGAACTTACATCAAAACCGACATTATAGAATAATAGCAGGGCGTGTTTATCATTTTGGGCTTGCCGAAGGATCTAAAAAAAATTTTATTGCGAACAATTCAATTAACGGCGCGATAATCTTCAATTCTTAATCAGTGATGGTATATCTATAACAGGAATGCCATTGGACGAAAAGTTGTGTGAATCATTGTACCCTACATTTTATTCGTCGAACTCGATGTTGTTTTCGCGGCACCATTCGACGGCGATTTCCTTGAGGGCATCACTGCGGTACTTGTACCAGTCCTCTTCGATACTATATTTAAAAAGGGCATCCTTGAACCGCCGAGATGTGCCGGGGCCTCCTATCAAACCATGTAAAAATTCGCCTTTCCGGGTGTCTTCAAGAGACCAGCAAAAATCTTCCATGATTCTGTACTCGTTGATGTCGTACTTCGAGGGCAAACTGATGTAATCGCCGGTTTCAGCCATGATTTCTCTGGCGACAAGTATCTGGTCCTTCTCCCAATCCGGGACATCTTCTATAGGATCGTTATTCTCGGCGGTGCGCATTTCATAGTCGCTGATAAGGATTACCTCGCCGGTTTTTTTGTTCAGGTACGAGGAACTTTCATCCGACTGGAATTCCATACCCTCGATAATATCGCTTAGTTTGACACGAACTGGCATAGGTACTCCTTTTACTCGGACTTGATTACGGGGGGCATTTTGCGCAGACGGACATGAACAGCATTGTGCTGAGGTACCGGTCGCCGCAGTCGGGAAGCAGTGCGACGACTGTGCCGGAGCTCATTTCCCGGGCGATACGCAGAGCACCGGCCACCGCCGCTCCAATCATCGCCAATGCAATACCGGTGTTTCCGGATGTCGGTTCGAGGATAATTTTGCCTTTGGTCAATTCGCCTGATTCCTCGGCTTTTTTTATCATCCAGTATGCGGCACGGTCTTTGACTGAACCGCCGGGATTGCTTGCTTCGAGTTTCCCGAATAACTTTACATCCGGTTTTTTAGTGTTAAGATTCGTTAGTTCTATGAGCGGCATATTTCCTATAGCTGATAATATGCTCATTACGGGCAAGCTCCGGATTAAGATTTATTTTTTACTGTATTATTAAATTAGTTCAGTCAATTGCGTGATTGATTTTCCTTGGACTATTCTATATAGTGATTCTAAGAAAATAAAGAAAATTCGGGCGGGACTGTGCGATGACAATAGCTAAAAACCTAAAAAAGGCCGTATTGTGGGAACCGTCGGGCGAAAACAACAAGGTCCGGTGTAAATTATGCAGTTGGCAGTGCGTGATTGACGACGACAAGCTTGGCCGATGCTATGTGCGAAAAAATATATCCGGTGTGTTGTATTCGTTGAATTACGATAAGGTCTGCTCGGCAAATCCCGACCCTATTGAAAAAAAGCCGCTTTTTCATTTTCAGCCCGGCTCTCGGAGCTTCTCGATAGCCACGATGGGCTGTAATTTTCGGTGCGAGTTCTGTCAGAACTGGCAAATCAGCCAGGCAGCTATCGAGGACGGTCGAATAGACGGGCAGGCAATCAGCCCGGATTGGATAGTCCAGGCGGCCATCGGAAGCAATTGCAAGAGTATCGCTTATACTTACACCGAGCCGACGGTCTTTATGGAACTGTGTAACGATTGCGGCCGGTTAGCAAAAGAGCATGGCCTGACGAATGTTTTCGTAAGTAATGGCTTCCAGACCAAAGAGGCGATAGATTTCGCCGCCGACTGGCTCGATGGCATCAACGTCGATTTGAAGGCGTTCAGCGAGGATTATTATAAGCGATTATGTAAGGCCCGGTTGCAGCCGGTTCTCGATACGATTTGTTATATTGCGAATCAAACAAATATCTGGCTCGAAGTCACGACCCTTTTGGTACCGGGTGAAAACGATTCCGAGGACGAAATAAAAGCTCTTGCCAATTTTATTGTGAACAGTGCCGGTGCCGATGTCCCCTGGCATATCAGCCGGTTTCACCCGCAGTATAAATATCTGGATTCGGGACCGACTCCGCTAAGCTCTCTGGAAAAGGCTTATGAGATAGGCAAATCGGCAGGATTACATTATATTTATCTCGGCAATGTACCGGGATCAAAAACCGAGAGTACTTTTTGTTATAATTGCGGCCGAATGCTGATTGAACGCGTCGGTTATAGGATAATCGACAATTTTATAAAAGATTCAAAATGTCCCGATTGCGGAACTAAAATCGCAGGCTTCGAATTGTAAGCAATCTTCATCGACCGTGTCCTCGACCGTATCGACCATGTCCGCCTCGGCCGCGCCGAAAATGGGGCGGGACCTCAGAGACGGCGGTATTATCCAGCTCGATGATTCCTCCTTCGATTGACAGGGCTTTGCCGTTGACCAGGGCGTTGGCGATTTTTTTATGAGCCGATTCGATAATTCTGCCGAAGGTCTGGCGGGAAATGTTCATTTTCTCCGCCGCTTTTTCCTGGTACAATCCTTCGAGGTCTGCCAGGCGGATTGCCTCAATCTCGTCATAGGTAAGGTTAATATGCTGCAATGCGGACAAGGGGATTCCCCGCGGCTTATAGTAATTAGCCTGAGGCATACAACCTATGCGTCTGCAATTTCTCGGTCTGGGCATAAACTGGATTACTCTTTAATGGTCGCAGATATTCCGGCCGCTTTGCAACCGATTGTCCATATATTGCTCGATAAGTTCCTCCGGGGTATCACCCATTGTCCCTACGATAAGGTCAATATTGTTTTGCGCGAAAAGCTGTTGCGCTCTTTGCCCCATTCCTCCGGCGATGACCAAATCGACCTGTAATTCCGAGAGCCATTTAGGTAAGGCTCCCGGCTCATGGGCCGGCGGGATTGAAGACTGCTGTCCCGTTATTTTTTTACCGTCGATGTCAACGTCGAAAATGGAAAATTGTTCACAATGTCCGAAGTGTGCCGAGATTCTGCCGCCTGTAACCGGTATAGCGATTTTCATTGTACTTTTACCTCCTTTTCTAAGTGGGGGTGATTATCTTTTTGTAATAATGGAACAAATGCCGAATTAAAGGATTCGGCGATATGACTATGTTTATCAAACTGAATAATCGGTTTCCCTGAATCACACGCCGAAACCACAGAACCATCGATGGGTATTTTGCCTAAGAAGGGGATATTGAGCTGTTCGGCTATTTGCTGTCCGCCGTGACTTTTAAATATTTCCGTTTTACTTTTACAAACAGGGCAGATGAAGCCGCTCATGTTCTCTATAATGCCCAATACCGGTAGGTTCAATTGCCTGCAGAATGAAATACACTTTTTCACATCGATGACCGAAAGCTGCTGGGGCGTTGTCACAACGATTGCACCGTCGGCGTTTCCGATTGTTTGAACTATCGAAAGAGGCTCGTCACCGGTGCCGGGGGGGCAGTCAACAACAAGATAGTCGAGCTTCCCCCAATCGACTTCGGACGTGAACTGTTTTATAAGGTTATGCTTCATCGGTCCGCGCCATATTACGGGACTATTGTCGTCCGGCAGCAGAAAACCGATACTCATTATCTTCAGATTGCCACTGTATGAAACGGGATCGATTTTGCCTGCTTTGTCATGGACATTTTTATCTTCAACCTTCAACAACGTGGGGATGCTGGGGCCGTGAATATCGATATCCAGCAGGCCTACTTTTTTATTCTGCAGGGAAAGCCATACTGAGAAATTAACGGCAACGGTACTTTTACCCACGCCTCCTTTGCCGCTTAAGACGAGAATTTTATGTGCTATATTATCCATTATCCGAATCCTTTTTAGTAAACGTATTCAGTATTGCCTGCCATATAAATTTAATTTGGTTGGATAGGCCGTCATTCGAGTACTCGATTATGCTTTGACCGGCAATCTGGGCTTTTGTCACCGACGTATCATAGGGGATTTGACCGATGACGGCGATATCCATGTTTTTCATTTTCCGGTCGATTTCCTGTGCCATTTTGAGATTGATGTCAAATTTGTTAATGCAGACCATCGTGGGGATTTTGAAGTGCCCGGTTAATTCTATAACCCTCTCGAGGTCATGTTGTGCCGACATTGTCGGCTCAGTGACTACCAGTACGAGGTCCGCTGCGGTGATGGAAGCGATGACCGGACAACCGATGCCCGGCGAGCCGTCCACAATTATAAAATCCTTTTTCTGCTCGTTTGCAATTTGTTTCGCCTGTTTGCGAATCAGGCTGACTAACTTGCCGCTGTTTTCCTGTGCCGGACCGAGTTTGGCGTGCACCATAGGTCCGAACCTGGTATTCGAGACGAACCACCTGCCGTTAATCGCGTCCTCGAATTCTATGGCATTTGCCGGGCAAAAGTGAAAACAAACGCCGCACCCTTCACAGGAGACGGGATCGATTGTGTAAGTTTTTTCGACGATATCGTTCGCCGGACCGTTGAGGGCGACGGCACTGAAATTACAAACCTCCGCGCACCTGCCGCATCCGATACATTTTTCTCCGATCACAGAAGCCAGCTTTCCACCGCTGAAATCGTGTTTTTCTTTCACGTCGGGCTGCAGCAGCAGGTGCAAATCCGCTGCGTCAACGTCACAGTCGGCCAGCACTATGTTGCCCGCTAAGGCCGCCAGCGAAGCGACGATGCTCGTCTTGCCGGTGCCGCCTTTACCGCTGATTATAACTATTTCCTTCAACTTTTTTCCTTTTATATTTATTCGATCTTTTCGCCTTTTATAATATATAAGCTTGCTAAGCGAGGATCTTGGGTTTGGAATACTTCCTTGTCTTCAATTCCTAAAAAATATTCTGTTCGTACAGAAAAATATCCGGCAATTGTTTTTTCAATTTTCTTCAAGTCAGTATGTTTAATCCTGTTTACATACGAAGCGGGATTGCTGCTTTTGTTTTTGAAGAAATCCGATTCCGTATTAAGCAGCATAGCCAAAAGTTTCCCGTTCTTTTTGAGAACGCGGACGGTTTCTTTAACGGCCTTCCGGTAATTTTCAATAAACTGCAAAGAAGCAATATAAATAACCGCGTCAAAACAGGAATCAGAAAAAACCATGTTTTCTGCCGAGCCTGCTACAGCTCTTACACTGTCCGGTGCCCGGCTCAAGGCCTTCTCGGAAATATCCAAACCGGTAACGTTAAAACCATGTCCAGCTAAACCTGCTTCAATTATAGCAGGACCACAGCCGACACTTAAAACATCCTTAGTCCCTTTTAATTCCCGCAAAGTATATTCCATCTCGGCTCTGAAAACATTGCTCCAAAATTCAGTCATGCAGGATTTCAAATACTTGTCCATAGTTTTACTCTGTGCTTATTAAAAAAACTTTTCGCGCCACCACAGAAAATGTCCCCAGGGATTATCGAGTTTATACTTGTCGTCCTCCGGAGCACCGGGCCAGGACTTTATTTCCTCCAACAACATCTCACATGGCTCGTCTTCCGTTAAAAGTTTATACGCGCATTTGACGAGCAGGAACTTTTTGTGGGCGTCGCTGTCGTTCGGATTATGGTCCGGGTGATACTCCAGTGACGCGCGCCTGTATGCTTTTTTTAAAACTTCCGCGCTTGCATCTTCCGGGACACCGAGAATTTTACAAGCCGCACGGCGGGTTTCCAGGTCACGGGATATTATTTCTCTAAATTCGTAGTCGTCTTTTTTCATTATGTTTTTCTGTAACACCCTCTAAATAGTCACGAAGTTCCGTAAAAAGCTCAGTGTATTCGGGCAATACATCCACAATCATCCTGCCCTCCGAATAGGCCTCGGCGATGCGTCTGTCGTCCGGCAGTTTCATAATGACGTCTATATTTTCATCCCGGCAGTATTTTTCCACCCTGTCATCGCCGAGTCCGTACCGATTTACCAGAACACCGAAAGGAATATTCAACAGGCGAACCATTTCTACGGCCAGCTTCAAATCGTTTAAGCCGAAAGGAGTGGGTTCGGTCACCATTAACACGTAATCGGTATTTTTAACGGCCTCGACCGTCGGGCAGGTTGTTCCCGGCGGGACATCTATTACTGTCACAAAGTCTCTTTTTATTTGTCTTTTTACATAACTGATTAATTTCGGTGTTCGAACGTTGCCGATGCATAGTTTTCCGGACACGAATTCGATTTTACCCGTCTTTCCGGAATCAATGACGCCGATTTTAACCTCTCTGGTGTCGATGGCATCAGCCGGACAAACTCGCCGGCAACCGCCGCACGAATGGCAAAGCTGCTCGAATGTTAGGACGTGCTCTTTAACACAGACAATAGCGTTGAACTGGCATATTTTGCCGCATTCGCCGCAGGCGGTACATTTCTCGGGATTGACCTGCGGCACATCGACGGTGACATTTATTCTGGAGATTAAATCCGGTTTTAGAAAAATGTGGCCGTTCGGTTCTTCGACGTCGCAGTCGATGTACTGAACCTTTTTTCCCGAATCGGCAAGAAAACGGGCCAGATTTACCGCTATGGTTGTCTTGCCGGTGCCGCCTTTGCCGCTGGCTATAGCTACGGTAAAATTGTCAGGCATCTTAATTGTCCATGCCGAAATGAGACTGAACGTTCGGTTCGGTGGTTTCGACCAAGCTTCCGGTTTTGAAAAGCTCGATTGCCTCCGAAATGGTCCCCGTTGCACCGGTATATAGTTTTACATTGGCGGCACTCAATGTGCGCTGGGCATTCGGGCCGCAGTTGCCCGTCAGTATGGCCTTGGCTTCGGCATCAATGACAACTTTGGCGGAATTAATCCCGGCGCCTCCAGCTGCGTTTATATTTTGGTTTTCGATCGTCCTGAATTCCATACTCTCGGTATCGACGATGATAAAGTATGCCGCCCTTCCAAAACGCGGATCGACCTGGGAATCCAGAGTTTGTCCAGTCGATGTTATTGCAATCTTCATACAATTTCCTTTCTAATAAGGTTGACATGTCCCCGTTGGGCAGGAACCATTGCCGCCTGGTGAGGAGCTGTCTGCCTGTCCGATAGAGAAGCCGGATAGAAGCTTTTGTAAATCAGAGCTTTTACAACGCTCGCACGAATGCTTACGACTTTTGCCGCTTCTTTCCAGGAATTCCATTATGTGTCCGCACTTTCGGCATTTGAATTCGTAAACGGGCATTTCCAGTCTCCTGATTATGCCGTGACATTTTATTTCTACGACAACGGATAATCCGTCAAAGTCAGTCATCCTGAGCTTCGGTCAGAGAACAGATAATTTGCATTCCATCTCTGATGCTTCTGGTTATATGACAGCTATCCGCCGCTTCCAATATTCTCTCGCGTTCTTGTTCGGACAGTGTTGTACCGAGATGTATTTTGACATCTATTCTCGTAGTACGCGATAGTTCGATTCCTAACGGGGAGGCATCCGGTGGATAGCGTTCTGTACGCCTGGATAGCTCAATCGTAATATCCTTACAATCAATGCCCTGTTTTTCGCAATATTCGACAATGTAACCGCCGATGCACATACCAATAGACGCGGAAAAGAGCTGAGCCGGCCACATTCCGTCCCGCTCGGTGTTGCCGTCGTCGCCGCGGCCGGTGGTTACGGTGAATCCCTTGCAGGTTGCCGTGAAACGGTAACCGTTATCGTATTTAACTAAAATTTCCATAGGCTTTAGCTGTCCTACTCTTCCTGTTTTGCTGTTTCTAATTCTTCGATACGTTTGTTTATATCATCGAGCGCATTTTTGAAATACTGAGCCTGCTCCTTTAGACCGGCAAGTTCCTGCTCCGCTGTTACAGTCGGAGCGGCAGTGCCCGGATAAAACGGATAAGGCTGCGCGGCCGAATCCCGTGTGGGATAACCGTACGGTGCTCTTGCCCAGCCGGGCATACCGGTTGCATAGTACCGGTTCCTCCGGCCGCGACCGCCGCCTCGGCCCCAAAAACCTCTACCCCGGCCGCCTATCGGATTCATAAAACCGGGCACCGGGTAACCGGCACAATATCCGGCAGCTCTGCCTGTCATTGGTCCCATCCCGGCGGGACCTGTCCCATCTCCACGTGGCATAGTAGTTTTCCTTTCATAAAAAGTTATTGTTTACTGTCTCGATATTTGCGTTCCGCATTTCGGGCAGGCTATTTGACTGCATGGCCGGCCTGCAACATGCTGAACCTGATGTCCACATTTCGGGCAGATGCAATTTCCGCCGGGTCCGGCGGCATAAGGCCCGCCCATCCGGCCTCTTCCTTGTCCCTTGCCTCTGCCCATGCCCCGGCCGGCGCCGCGTCCCATCCCGGCGGGACCTGTCCCATCTCCTCTTGGCATAATATTTATCCTTTCTGAAATATAGTTGTGTTGTTCGCTCTTTTAAAAATCATTTCCCCTACTTCGCAACCAAGGTTTCTCGCAATCACGGGGCATTTCACCTTGAGAACGAAGAAAATATCCTTCTGTTTGTCGCTGAGCGTTTCGTAATTGCCCTGCCCCTTGGAGATAATTAAATCGGATTGCTCGAAACGATGCCTGAAATCCTCGCTGCACGCCTCGAGAATAGTACCGGGAGCATCCGAGCCGTTATCGATTACTTCCACTAATTCTCTCAGGCCCGCAAATTCCGCATCTTCCATTGTCGCATCGTTGATAACCGGTTTGCCCCTGACCGCAACTGTCACTTTTTCGAGTGGGAGCTGCTCTATTAATAACTTATCGAAAACTATCTCTCCCGCGTTGTCGGTCAGATACAAAATTCTTTCGGCCCGTTTAACTGCGTTTCTGAATTCCTCTATCGCAGATTTGTCAAAATCCACCTTGAGACAATCGGTGATTATTTTTTCAATATCAGATTCGGCCAACAAAGTCTTGACGCCTAAATCAATGATATTTCCCGCAATCGCGAGCCTGATGGCCGTTTCCAGCGGATCTTCGGATGAACCGATGGTATCTTCCAATTCATTGCAGATTTCTAAAGCCAGACAGTTAAATCTTTTCTTCGATTCGCGGTACGGGTCATCGTTGCCGGTCAGCTCCCGGATTAATCGATGTATCCACCATCCTATCGCCGGAGGGGACTGGCTCATGTCCAAATCGGTTGCCAGCTTCAGAACATATCTTATCACCTGCTCGTGAACCATCTCGTCGTTGGTAACCAGCCGTGCCGAGTCAAGAGCCTGACGAATAAAGCAGGGCATACAATCGAGATATATCTTCATAATTTTATTTCTATTAACCGTTATTTAGTTTTATGGTATTATTTACTATACGTATATTATGGGCATATGCTCATAATAAATCCAGTTTAAATTTCAAAAAAATGTAAATTTTTCTCACTTACCGGATTTTATAGAGGCTTCTGAAAAGCGAATAAACAACGCAAACAGACGTGTAAATTATGCCGTTGCGAGCTAAAGCAAGAGCGAAATACCGATAATATTACAGTTTTCAGGCTTAATTATGAAGATTATTGCGGATGCGAATATCCCGTTCGTAAAAGAATGTTTTTCGTCGATTGGTGATGTGGAAGTTGTCGGCGGGCGTCAGATAACGCGTGATATTGTCGCCGATGCGGACGTTCTTTTGGTACGCAGCATTACCCCGGTATTTGCGGATTTATTGACCGGCAGCAAAGTTCGGTTCGTAGCGACGGCCACCATCGGCTTCGACCACGTCGATGTGGGTTTTCTCCGGCATAACCATATCGGTTTCGCATCGGCGCCCGGCTCGAATGCGAATTCCGCCGCCGAGTATGTCACTGCCGCTCTGCTTGAAGTCGGGCAAAAGCATAGAATTTGCCTCGAAGGTAAATCAATCGGCATAATCGGTGTCGGCAATGTCGGGAGCCGGGTGGCGAAAAAGTGTCGGGCGCTTGGAATGAAAGTCCTTCTGAACGATCCCCCTTTATACAGACAGACCGACGATGCGAAATATCTACCGATACAGGAGCTTTTCGATTGTGATTTTATCACCCTGCATACGCCGCTTACTTTCGAGGGGATTGATAAGACGTTTCATTTGGCCGACGGGAATTTCTTCGAGTCACTCAAGGAAGGCTGCATATTTATAAACGCCTCGCGCGGAGGTGTTGTTGACAGCGCCGCCTTAAAGACAACTATACAATCGGGTCGATTGCGGGCCGCTGTGCTCGATGTTTGGGAGAACGAGCCGAAAATTGAAACGGCACTTCTGGAAATGGTCGATATCGGCACGCCGCATATCGCCGGTTACTCGCTCGACGGCAAAATCGCCGGCTTGATTATGATATACAAATCGGTCTGCGAGTATTTCGGGACCGAGCCGAAATTCGATGCGGGAGATTTTCTGCCCGAGCCTGAAGTAAAAACCATAGAAATAACCAGAGATCCAAGAAACGAGCAAAATGTCTTATCGGAAACAGTGCGGAGAATTTACAGGATAGACAGGGACGATGCGATGCTGCGAAAGGTTATCGATGAGCCAGCGGAAAATCGAGGTAAATTTTTCGATAAGCTCAGGAAAAATTATCCCGTCCGGAGGGAATTTAAAAATACCGAGGTTGTCGTCGAAAATGGCAATGACAGTCTGACAAATAAGCTCAGTGGATTAGGCTTCAAGGTGGTGAAAAAGTGAAAGATAACGGCGAGAATATTGTTTGCTGGCCCAAAGGAAAGCTGGATTTTTCCGCCGGTTGTATTGTGATGGGTGTTTTGAATGTCACTCCTGATTCGTTCAGTGACGGCGGAGTTTTTTTCGATACGCAAAAAGCCATTGAGCACGGCCTTAAAATGGCCGCCGACGGCGCTGCGATAATCGATGTTGGCGGCGAATCGACCCGACCCGGCGCGGAACCAGTTTCAACAGAGCAGCAAATCGAACGAGTCGTGCCGGTAATTCAAGCCCTTTATCAAAAGGCAAATGTCCCGATTAGTATCGATACGTACAACGTTGAGGTTGCCAAAGCTGCACTGGATGCGGGAGCGGCGATTATCAACAATATAACCGCTTTAAGTAACAAGGCAATGGCCGAATTGGCCGCCGGGCACGAGGTTCCGGTCGTTATGATGCACATGCAGGGAAATCCTGCGACGATGCAGGCCGAGCCGAAATATGATGATGTGGTCGGCGAGGTTCTGGAATTTCTTTTGGGCCGGGCCAAACGTGCCGAGCGGTTCGGCATACCGAAGTCGCGGATTTTCATAGATCCCGGCATCGGCTTCGGCAAAACCCTGGAACACAATCTTTTGCTATTAAAAAATATCGATAAATTTGTGGACACAGACTATCGGGTGCTTGTCGGTACAAGCCGAAAGAGTTTTATCGGCGGTATCACCGGCAGGAAAAATCCTGCCGAGCGGATATACGGCACCGCTGCGACGGTCGCCCTTTGTGTCGCCGCGGGTGTATCAATCGTCCGCGTCCACGATGTCGCTGAAATGATGAACGTTGTGAAAATCACAAATGCTATCGAAAAATCAGGTGTATATTTAGAAAGATAATTAAGATGTTTAATTATTGTCCGTCCTGCGGTTCGAGGGAAATATATTTCGATAATATAAAAAAGTTCAGATGCGAGGCCTGCTCTTTTACGTTTTTTCAAAATGTCGCCGCCGCTGCCGCTGCAATATTGGAATATGACGGAAAAATAATTGCCATCAAACGCGGCCAAGAGCCGAAAAAGGGAATGCTGGATTTGCCGGGCGGATTCCTGGACCCGAAAGAAACAGCCGAAGACGGATTGAAAAGAGAGATAAAAGAAGAGCTAAATATAGAACTTGGCGAGTTGAAGTACTTAGGCTCTTATCCGAATATTTATATATATAAAGGCGTGCTTTATCACACCTGCGATCTATTTTTCCACTCCAAGATCAATGTTCTTCCCGAAGATTTTGACCAGACCGAGATTGAAGAATTGGTTTTAATCGATCCGAAAGAGATTCCGATGGATAAATTCGCATTCGAATCTACAAAAGCCGGCGTGGAACTTTTTAAGCAGAACATCGAGTAAAAACAGAGCCGGTTGAATTTCCTGTTTCTTAAGGAACAGTGTCGGGGATTTACTTTGAATCCAAGGTGATTTTTAGTGCCTCATCGGTGTTTTTAACGAATTTGAACTTCATGCCTTTTTTTGCTTCGGCGGGGACATCGGGAATATCTTTTTTATTTCTTGCCGGCAGGATGACTATTTTTATGCCGGCCTGCTTGGCGGCTAAGATTTTTTCCTTCAATCCGCCGATAGGCAGCACAAGACCTCGCAGAGTAACCTCGCCGGTCATCGCCACGTCCGGACGGGTCGGTTTGCCGAGCAGCAGACTTACCAGTGACGTATATATCGCAACACCGGCACTCGGGCCATCCTTCGGGATAGCTCCGGCGGGGACGTGAATATGATAATCGAATTTGGAGAATTTTTCGGCGGCAATATCAAGCTTTTTGGAATTTGCTTTTACAATCGAAAATGCGGCCTGGGCGCTTTCTTTCATAACGTCGCCGATTTGACCCGTAAGCTGGAGTTGTCCCTTACCGGGCATTGAAGCGGACTCGATAAAAAGCAATTCTCCTCCGACAGGCGTAAATGCCAATGCCGTCGCAACCCCGGGTATCCCGGTCCGCAGTGCAAGCTCCGATTCGAACTGGGCCGGACCAAGAATTTTTGTAAGGTCTTTTTTATCGATTGTCGCCCGGCGCTTTTTGCGTTTGGCAATTCCGGTCGCTACGGCCCTGCAGACGGCGGCGATGTTTCTTTCGAGATTTCGCACGCCCGCCTCCCGCGTATAACCGCTGATTATCGCCAGAATAGCACCGTCTTTTAGTGTGCAGCGATTTTTGCTTAAGCCGTGCTCCTTGAGCTGGCGGGGAACGAGATATTTTTTCGCGATGTT
>Ga0307439_1000702_pt1 | contig 22740 bp, 15 predicted proteins | sample SalMarWE160490MG_FD_202142 | JGI IMG/M metagenome (GOLD analysis project Ga0307439, IMG submission 202142) | Salt marsh sediment microbial communities from the Plum Island Ecosystem LTER, Massachusetts, United States - WE1604-90 | ecosystem: Environmental > Aquatic > Marine > Intertidal zone >... | reverse complement strand
CCTGCTCCTTTTTCTGGTTATTCTGGCCACCATCTTTTTAAAACGCACTGTTCCGGGACGATATATTTATGCTGTCGGAAGTAATGAGAGGTCTGCAAGATTATCAGGAGTCCCCGTGAATAAGGTACGTGTTTTTGTTTATGCAATCTCAGGCTTTTTTTGTGCCATGGCAGGCATAATATTAACGGGCAGACTTTCAACAGCTGCAACCAATATTGGAATCGGCAATGAACTGGATGTGATTGCTGCCGTTGTGATAGGAGGAGCAAGTTTGCAGGGAGGTGAAGGTACTGTTACCGGAGCAATAATTGGTGCTACGATTATGGCAATAGTAAGGAATGCATTTGTTTTGCTGCATATCCCAAACCATTTCCAGACAATTACAATTGGTGTTGTAATTGTACTTGCCGTGGGACTTGACCAGTTACTGAAAGGAAAGCTGAAAAAAATATAACCTATGGAAAAATTTACTGGTATACTCTTTTCATTACTCGTTGTCTTATTGTTTAATTACTCATGTAACAGGTCGCCCTCACAAAGGAGTTCGAGGATCTTACCTCATCCTCCCCCGTATTTCTCAGAGGGAAGGGCTGAAGATCAGGGTACGGTGATGCCCGTAAAAAACACAAAGAATGAAAAAATAAAGATCGCCTACCTGGCTATGGAGACCAATCCGTGGTGGAATCCGGTTAAAGCGGGAGTAATGGAGGCAAAAGAAATACTTAAGGATTACAATACTGATGTCGACTGGATAGTCGCCGGCGATCGTCATACTGCTGATGTGTTCGGACCTGCTATTGAAGCAGCAATAGCCCAGAATTACGATGGTATTGCCTGTCTGGCCGGAGATGAAGGTATGATACCGTTCATACAAAAGGCAGCCGACTCCAATATTGCTGTGGCCACATATAATTCGGAGACAAATAAAGAATCGGCCAGGGTATTCTTTGTGGGAGCCGACAATTATATGCAGGGCAGGGCCTGTGGTGAGAAGATGGCACAGCTGATCGGCAGGAAAGGGAAAATCGCAATTATCACAGGTTTTTTTGCAGTAGAAGCCCATGAATTAAGAAGAACAGGTTTTAAAGACGTGATAGCAGAAAAATATCCTGAAATTCAGATTGTGGGTGAAGTTGAAAATATTGATCTGGCTGATATTGCCTATACGCAGGCAATGGATTTCATGAGCTCATTTCCTGATCTTTCCGGGATTTATATAACTGCCAGCGGACAGTTTGGTGCGGCAAATGCTGTAAAAGATAATGGGGAAAAAGGTTCTGTAAAAGTAGTCTGCCACGATTTCCTGCCTGAAACAATAGGGCTTATTAAGGAAGGCGTCATACAGGGCTTAATCGATCAGAGTACAAAATTACAGGGCAGGGATGTCGTTATTCGTTTGTATAATTATATTGCCGGCGGAATTGTCCCTTCTTTCGGGAAGCTCCTGCTTGACACTCCAATGGGCACTCCTGAGAATATAGATCAATACTGGCCGGACTCTATCAATTAGAAGATCTTATTATATCAATTTATATTCAGGTTAAAACGTAATGCCTGTAAAATCAGATTATATCCTGGAGGCTAAGGGAATCTCAAAAAATTTTGGGGGAATACAGGCATTGGCCAATGTTGATTTTAAGCTGTATCGTGGTGAAGTGCATGCAGTAATCGGAGAAAACGGTGCCGGGAAGACAACCATGATGAATATTATCGGAGGGATTATTAAGCAGGATAAAGGCATACTTCATTTCAACGGAGAAAAAGTTGATTTCAATTCACCCCTTGAAGCCTTTAGAAGAGGAATCGCTACCATTCACCAGGAACTGACCATGATGCCTCATTTAAACGTCATGGAAAATATTTTCTTGGGACGTATGCAAAATTTCAAGATTTCCCGATTTGGGTTTATCAATCAAAATAAGCTGACAGACTCAGCCAGGGAAGCTTTGGGTTTAATAAATCTCTCCATAAATCCTGAGAGATCTGTAAAAGATCTTAGTATATCGGAACGGCAGGGTATAGAAATTATTAAAGCGCTTTCGGGTGATGCCAGTATTATTATAATGGATGAGCCCAATTCTTCCCTGACAGATTTAGAGACAAAACAGTTGTTCAACATCATAGGGAAATTGACTAAAAGAGGCGTATCTGTTGTATATGTCTCGCATAAAATTGAAGAAGTCCTGAAGATTGCCGACAGAATTACTGTATTGCGTGATGGCCACTCTGTTGGGACTCTTGAAACAAAAGAAGCAACAGTTACAAGATTATTCAGCATGATTGCAGGAAGGGAAATGAAGGAATCCCAGCCTCGAAAAAGTCATATAGCTGATAAGATAATCCTGAAAGTCAACGGTCTTGGAGGAAACGGATTCCATAACATAAGCTTTGATCTCTTTAGGGGTGAAATACTTGGATTTTATGGCCTCGTCGGATCCGGCAGAAGTGAACTTGGACGTGCGCTGTTTGGGGCTGATAGCATTGAAGAAGGAACTGTTTTTCTTGATGACAAACCTTTTTTAGCGGATTCACCGGTAAAAGCAATCGAAAATGGAATAGCAATGGTCCCTGAAGACCGTAAAGAATTGGCTTTGTATATGAATCTGCCGGTTATTTCAAATATGACCATTTCCCACCTGTCGCGATTAAGCCACCTCAATTTTTACATCAGACCATCACTTGAGAACAGTATTATAAATGATTATATCCTTCTGTTAAACATAAAATTAAGTGATCCGGCACAGCCCGTGAATTCTCTAAGTGGTGGAAATCAGCAAAAGGTCATACTTGCCCGTAATCTTATGATCAATCCCAGGATAATAATACTGGATGAACCTACTCATGGTATTGATGTAGGGGCTAAGGAGGAGATTTATCGGCTGATCGACAGTTTAACGGCAGAAGGCATGGGGATTATCTTTATTTCTTCTGAAATACCTGAGATTATGTCCGTGTCGGACAGGGTAGCTGTTTTGCATGAAGGTCGGCTGGCCGGGATTCTGAAAAGGGAAGAAGTGACAGAGAAAAAACTCATAGCTTATGCTACGGGCTACAGGCTTCAAATGGCAGAATGAATAAGAAAGACATTAGAAACGCGTATTTCCAACATGGATTATGAAATCAGAAGTCGTTGTCGGAATTGATAGCAGTACAACTGCCACAAAGGCCATAGCATGGGATCCCTCCGGAAAGAAAATCGCTGAAGGAAACAGCCCGATACGGCTATTTTCCCCTAAGCCGTACTATTATGAACAGGATCCGGATGACTGGTGGCATTCTATGGCCGAGTCTCTGAAGAAATTGACACATCAGCTTGATAAAGAAAGAATTACTGCACTCGCGATAGCGAATCAAAGGGAAACATTTGTCGGATTTAATAAGGATGGCAAGCCTGTACGACCCGCAATCATCTGGCTAGATGAACGATGCAAAAGCCATGTGGATAAATTTGCTTCAGGCATCGGAGAGGATCGCATCCATCAGATAACAGGCAAGCCGAAAGACTATGCTCCGGTGGTATATCGTTTAGCCTGGATGAAAGAGAACGAGAAAGATCTTTTCATGAAAGTGTCAAAATTTTGTGATGTACACACATGCCTTGTATATAAATTAACAGGCCACTATAAAACAAGCTGGGCAAGTGCTGACTCTATGGGGATATTTGACCTTGAAAAAAAGGTATGGTCCGGGGAAATTCTTCACCGTCTTAACATTACTCGTCAGCAATTACCCGTAGCATACAGCCCTGGAAGTGTATTAGGATATGTTACTAAAACTGCTGCGGAAGTTACAGGATTAAAAACCGGAACAATGGTTGTTGCTGGAGGTGGTGACGGGCAGGCAGCAGGACTGGGAGTTAATGCGCTGAGACCTGAACGCGCGTATTTAAACATGGGCACAGCTATTGTCTCAGGAACTTATGCAGAAGATTATATGGTCAACAGGAGCTTCCGTACAATAGCCTGTTGTTCCGGGGCCGGTTATTATTGTGAGACAAGCCTGCGCTCCGGTACATTTCTTATAGACTGGTTTATACAGCAGGTGCTGAAAATTGATCCGGCACTGAAACCGGATATTTACCGGCAACTGGAGGAAGAGGCAGAACAACTTAAACCAGGCAGCGAAGGACTCATGATCCTGCCCTACTGGAACGCCGTTATGAATCCTTACTGGGATCCTGATGCCCGGGGATGTATAATCGGTCTCTCTTCAGTACATCACAGAGGTCATTTGTACAGGGCGATATTGGAAGGGATTGCTATGGAGCAGTCCCTGGCTACAAAAGCCGTGGAAAGTGCAACGGGAGAAAGAACAGAAGAATTTGCTATTATAGGCGGAGGGGCTAAAAGCAAGTTGTGGCGTCAGATAATTGCCGATGCCACCAATAAAAAAATATTAAATATGTCCTTTGATGAAGCATCCTGCCTGGGTGCCGGAATCTCGGCAGCTGTTGCTGCCGGATGGTTCCCTACGTTTGAAGAGGCTGCAAAAAATATGGTTCATGTAAAAGAGATAACCATGCCAATCCCCCAGAATGCAGAACTATACCATAATCAGTTAATTAAATACCGCGAAATATACCCTGCGATCAGAGAAATAAGTAAGCGCGGCACGATATAAAAATGGCACCGGCTTTATTTAGCCGGTACGGATTTTTGTGTAACAACAACTACTTTCGGAGCCAGCCCGCGCACACTGAATGATACCTCTCCCGTTCTTTCCGAGGAACCGGTATTCTCTTTTGCAATAATCGTAACCTGGCTGAAATTTCCTCCGGTTTCCTGGCTTGCAGTTATCCAGTCTTCAGAACATTTTAAAGTCCATGTTGTGTTGGTAATTACAAATAACGGAGATGCATTTCCGCCCCTGCTGTCGAATGCCAGGGTATCCGCCCTGATATCCAGGGTTGGAGCCCCTTCTTCCTGGGACACAGTAAGCTTTAACGGTTTGACCCCATCTGCTGTAACCGTTATATTGGCTATACGTTTAGTAACACCCGGATTAGCTGAAGCAACCAGAGAAATTGTACCGGAATTAACTCCCGCATCTTCACTTACCGACAACCAGTTGCCAGAACCCATCATAAACCTCTGTCTGGCATTCGGATCAGGAATATAGGAGACTTCTGTTTCCCATGCAGTGTTCGATTTGATATCGAATGCTGTCTGGCTGTTTTCACCTGCACCAATTGTCAGGTCTTCTGTTGAGATAGAAAGCTGCGGATTTGCGGATGCCTGGTTCACAACAACATGCAGTTCCCTTTCATTTGATTTGATGGTAATAATTGCCTGGCGGCCTGAGTTTTCCTGATTTGCAGCAGCTGCAACTGTCACAGTTGCAGCCCCGGAACCAGATGCCGGGTCAACTGTAAGCCACTCTGCTGAAGACTCAATAGTCCAGTTACGGGTGGAAGCAATTGTGAAAGTTTCCTGGCTTTGCGGTCTGGGAGGAAAATCTAAAGTCGAAACAGAAGGCCACAGAGTTGCCAAATCAAGCTGACGCTCAGCAAATTCAAGGAAAGAGGGCCATTCCGGGGCATCGGTATGTCCTCCTTCATGAACACGATAAGCGATGGTCCCGTCAATATAGGCTCTGTCGACCACAGGTTTGGGATCAGGCATTACAAGTCCTTTTACACCAAGTAGTACATAAACAGGGGTTGCATACTTGCCTGTAAGGTATACTCCATAAGGATCACACCAGGTACTGGTTGTTCCGCCATCCATCATTACCGGCCTCGGAGCGCATAGGGCAAGAAGGGAATGTGCATCCACAGGACAGTTCTCTATTTTCCTGGGAAGATATTGTCCCGGAACCAATTCACCGGCCCATTTGAAGAAATTTCCTGCCATCCAGTGATATTCATTTTCCGGGGTCGTGTTTTCCAGGTCCTGTCCCCAGTGCCGTCTGTTAAGCTTTGTACCAAGACTACCGGCATCACCCGGAAAAGCGATTGCCAGGCGCGGTTCAAATGCCATTGTAACAAGAGTTGCTTTTCCATAACGTGATACTCCGTTTAATCCAAGCTTTTTTGCATCGACATCCTTATCTGTTTCAAAATAATCAACAAGCTTGCTGACTCCCCAGCCCCACGCCCTTAGTGTACCCCAGTCATCAGGTTTGCGCCAGTTTCCTTTGTTTACAAGACCTATCAGATAACTGGTAAGACCTACACCATTATCAGGCTGCAGAGCAGTGAGATTAAAAACACAAATACCCCATCCCCTGGGATTGCAGCGTTCCCAGTACATATCGGCAGCATTTCCGAAACCGCCAAAAAATATGAAAACGGGGACAGGTCCTGATACATTGGCTGGAATCCTTAAAGTTGCAAGGATCACAGGTTTATTTCTGACTTCCGGATAGCACGAAATATCTATTGTTCCGGTGATCTCCTTCTGTATATACGCCGAGTTACCCTTGCCTCCTGTTGAGGTCTTAACATCCCATGAAACCTCTGGAAGCATCTTTTCGTCCGGCATCTTCCCATACAACGCCTCCTCAAGATCTTTCTTTATCTCCGGGCGGCGTTTGTTCCACCATTCATCGGCAGTGGTTATTATTTTGCCATTATTCATCTTCAGAAGATCAATTGGAGTATAATCACCTACCCTCGCGGAATCAGGCCCTGGAAATAATCCTGTTGAACGGTCCGAATAATTGTTCCAGAGTCCGAATGGTGAACGTGTTATAGTATTTATCCTGCCGCTGTCGGTCCAGTTCCCCTCTGGATTGGAAGGATTAACCGGAAATGCATTCTTTGGTGCATTAGGATCTTCAGGCTTTGGTGGAAACTGTGGAAGAACGATACCCAGCTGTTCCAGCATCTGATCACGGTCCGTCAGGTTTGTAACATTCTTAGGCGGGAAATCCGGAAACCTGGATTTGGGGCTTTGATTACATCCTGAAAAAAATAATACAACAAGCAATAATAAGGCGCTCAATTTTACATTTCTATAACCTGCTTTCATAATCTTTTGGATTTGTTTCAAATTAATGGTGACTTTAAAATTTAGCCTGTCGTCAGGTTTTGAGTAAATTTTACCATGCAATCATAAAATTACAGGTTTTTTATTCAAATAACTAATTATATGCATTACTGAACTTTTGATTAAATAATTTAATGAGTATCGGTTATCATTAATATTGTATGCTATATGTTTGTATATCTGTCATTTATAATCATGCACTCACCCCAACCTCCCGCTATAACGGGACAGGCTCTCTCTGCTTCGCAAAGAGGGGCTAAAATGCTTCTCACCCTCTTCTTTGCTTTAGTAGAGAAGGGGGAAGGGGGGATGAGTACGTGGAATTTATAAATATTTTGTAAGTTTTTATTATACATTCCTGATAGTCATTAATAATTTTAATATCTTTTAGATATCTGAGAAAATGTCCATAATAACAGGAGTAATACCAAATATTCAATGTTACAAACCGATATAGGGAAATAAATGCTTTTAATTATTTCTCAAATACTTTACCTTTATGCTGATTGGAGATGAATGTATTGACGAGTCAAATATTAACCTGGAAATAAATTGAGTATGAAAAAAAACGAAACCTTCTCAGATTTCTTAATGAGATTAAGAAAGCTGAGGATTGCTTTGACAATTCCAATATCAGCGACTGTGTTGATATGGATTTTAAGCTCATTAATTCCTGTTAGCGGGCAGGCTGGAGACTCCGGACAGGAAAAGCCAAAAGTTATTCCTCTTGCGGAACGCATCGGACACACTGATCAATCCAGAGCTATGGCAGGTAAAAATGTCCATCAGGGTACCGGGACATTATACATGCAGACCCTTTTGGGAAGAGGGGCAATAACCGGATTAAACTTTATGCACCATGGCCCATTGATGCCTAAAAGTTCTATCGGGCATCACTTTCATACCAATTCAGATGAAATGTTCCTGATCCTGGATGGTGATTGTGAATTTACCGTAAACGGGCAGACAGCCCTTATTAAAGGCCCGGTAGGAGTTCCCTGCAAATCGGGCAATTCACATGCAGTATATAATCCTTCCAATAAAGCCGTTGACTGGGTGAATTTCAATGTGGCTGTTGTTAACCCTGCTGAAGTGGCAGGATATGGTCCTGCTGCAGGGGGCGGAGGTTTCCAGCGCAGAGGTGCGTATAACTATTCTGCCGATCCGACGGGACTTTTTGAGACTGCCGATGACCGCGCCGGAGTGACCCTCGAAAAGAAACCCACATTTATCTATACACGTCAGCTTACAAAAGATCTGTTGCGTCCGGTTGCCCACATGAATGGCGGGAAAGATACAGTATTTTACAGAAGGGCTCTGGGCCCGGGTGCATTTGCTTCAAACTGGGCTTTTGTCGATCATCTTCTTATCCCATCTGGAGCATCTGTCGGAAGACATTTCCACTCAGGGGTGGATGAGGTCTATTTCGTGATCAAAGGAAGAGGCAAAGTACATGTGAATGACGAGGTTGCTGACATCGCCTATGGTGATGCTGTGCCTGTACGTGCCGGGGAAATCCATTCACTTGAGAGTACTGCAACTGATCCCCTTGAAATGATTGTATACGGCGTTGCTCTTGAAAAAGGGAAACTGGATGTAACTGATGTGCCTCTTACAATGGTTAAACTTCAAATGTTTTTTGAAGTGGAACCACAAAACTTCGTAGCTTTCGAAAAGAACTACATCGATATCTATGTACCTGCACTAAGGAAACAGGTCGGTTATCTTGGATCGAAGCTTCTCCGCATTTTCCCTGCTGACATAGCAAAACGAAACGGGTCGCCTGAAACTAAATTTACCTTCCAAATGGAGCTCTTGTTCGATAAAGAAGAAAATCGCGTATTATGGACAAAAACCAAAGAACACAACGATGCATGGGCTCATACTTCAGCTCTGGCGAAGTCTTATCAGTGGCTTGGCTATGATGTAGTCGGAATGGATCAGGTTGCTGATCCTCTGGGCATGAGAAACATGACAACAGAAAAGGAATAATCATTTTATAACCTAACAACAATACCAAACCAAGAAAATTATGAAACCAACAATGACGAAAAAAATTATTTTCCCGGGCTTGCTGGCTTTAATCTTAATTATGCTGTCTCAGTGCACCTCTGCGCCTGAGTGGCAAAATAAGAATAAGGAGCTGGTTAAACAATACAATCTGACCGAAAGGAAGCTTTCCGGTTTGCCAAAAACAAAGATTGTCTCAAACCTCGAACCCGGAAAGGTGACAAGCCTTGATATTATTAACAGTACAATTCTGTATCCGGGCGTCAATGCAAAACTGTACTGGGGAACCGGAACAATGGCCGGTATCCTCCAGCTTGAACCAAATGCAGAAGTGCCGGAAGAAGTCCTTCCTGCTGACAGGCTTGTATTTGTCCTTGAGGGCGAAATAGACCAGCTTATCGAAGGAGAATTTGTAAATATGATTTCAAGAAAGAGAGAAGAGCCCGACGGGACTCATAGCACTACTCCCAGGATTGACTTTGTCTATCTTGAAAAAGGCAGTAAAAATGCCGTGAAAGCCGGTACTGCCGGAGCAAAATTACTTGAAGTTTACAGCCCTGTGCGTCTCGACTATCTTCAGAAAGCAGGCTTAACGGATATTAAGACCGGATCCGTTGATCTTAAAACCACCCAGACTCCCAATATAACACCTTATATGGTTTATGATCTATATGATTTCCAGCTTACAGAACTAACGACAGGAGCAAATTCAAGGTTAGTATCCGGAAAAAACACACAGGTAAGCTTTATCTCGATGGATCCGGGAGCAGTATTTGAGCGCCATATACACCCCGAAGAACAAATGATGTTGGTATTACGTGGCGGCTGCAACGAAATTCTCCTCGATGGTGAACAAAGTATGGCTAAGAATGATGTTGTACTTATCCCGGGGAATATGGTGCATGGTGCAAAAATGAGCGACCTTGGTTGTGATGCGATAGATATTTTCTGGCCTTCAAGGACTGATTATGCAGAAAAAGAAAAAGCAAGAATGGAAGCTTATCATGCAATAATTCCTGAAGATGCCAAAGTTGAACTGTTAGTTGACGGTACAAAAACAAAACCTGGCCTTACTTTCAGTGAAGGTCCGAAATGGATGAACGGAAAGGTCTATTTTTCAAATATGTATTTCGACCAGAGTTGGAATGGTAATCCGAAAAAAAGTACTACAGTTGAAATGGATCCCGACGGTACCTATAGGAATATATCAGAGGGGAAAATGCAGACAAACGGACTTTATCCTTATAAGAACGGTAATCTGATAGTTTGCGATATGATGGGACACAGGGTTGTTGAAATGACGACAAAAGGCCAGGTAGTAAAGGTACTTGCCGACAAATATGATGGAAAATCTATCGATGGACCTAATGATATTATAACAGATGCAAAAGGGGGTATTTATTTTACCGATCCGCAGTTCACTCTGGAAGCGGAAAAGTTTCAACCCGGGCGTGCTGTATATTATATTTCACCTGAAGGTAAAATAACAAGAATCGTTGAACCGAATGAGTTTGCCATGCCAAACGGCATCCTGCTTTCACCGGATGGCAAAACGCTTTATATCAACAATTGTTACGACGATGAATCCTGGTACCCTGTAAACAGTGACAAAGAGAATTATATTTGGGCTTACGATGTAAACGAAGACGGAACAATAAGTAATGGCCGTCAGTTTGCAAAATTATTTCTGATTGAAAATGTGCTGGACAGAAAAGGTAAATCTTCAAGTTCAGATGGCATGGCTATTGATAAGATGGGAAACATTTATGTTGGTACCTATTATGGTGTTCAGATCTTCAATTCAAAAGGAGCATTTGTCGGAATGATAAATGTACCTTCATTCCCTGTAAGTGTTTGTTTCGGTGATGCCGATATGAAAACCCTGTATATTGTAAGTTACAGCTGGGTTTACAAGATCCGTACAAACATGGAAGGTTTTGTACAGTATTTATAAAAACCTTGATTCTTTCGCTATTATCAAAAAAAGATAACGGAGAATAAATAAATTAGCCGCCACGGTGCAAAGCGTACCTGACGGCTAATATTTTTTCCGGTTTCTGCTTACGGTTATTGCTATTCAGTTCCCTGTCCTTCCTTTGTAATATTTTTAACAGCCTCTTCTCCAAGTCGTTCTTTAAGCTGTGTAAGATATAAGCTGCGAGGTGTTACATGCTTATCCATTGATTCTACATGACCATTTGGTTTGGTAAGATCCTGCAAGGCCGCATTAAATATTACAGCATTCACACCGATATGCCCGAATGAATAGTTTTGCGCGGTTGGTGGATTCTGAATAAGAAAATCTCCCTCACAATTCCAGAAAACAATATTAGCGCCAGCCCAACCAATAATGTAATCCCAGTACCTGGCCGTAAGCGGCGCTTTTACGTTATCATACAAAATGCCATTTACCCAATGGTTATGTGGTTCACTTGTTGAATAAGGATTTATGGCTGTACATTCAAGGTATACATTCCCGCTTGCTTCAGATCCTTGCAAAACGAAAGAATGTCGCCCTTTCTGTGAAAGACACCTTTGTACAAGACACAACTGGCCATTCATCTGGTATGTAAACCGTCTTCCACCCCATCGCTGAGAAACTGGTTCTCTTGATTCACAATCCTGTACTGTGATCCACTTTGATCCGGCATTACTTTGTACTATGCTGCTGACAAAATGAAGAGCGCTAATATTCCTTACCCATGCATTCTTTGAATTGGAAATAATTATAAAATTACTAAGGTGATTTTCATCAGAAAAATACTCATCCCCTTCATATTGAAATTTGGAACCTAAGTTGTCACGATCCATATTGCCATAAGCCCTGGTACGTACTGAAGGATTATATTCCGAAATACCACGCAGGTTTTCAACACCTACCTGATCAATACGCTCATCGTTGTATTTGAGAATCTCTCCTCCGCCCCAGCGTGCATCTATGGCTGTGAAAATGGTTATATCAGTTGTAATTGTATTTCCCTTGATATCGACAATTATTCTGTCATAGGTAATATTAAAAGGTCTCCATCTGTTTCTGCCAACACTCGCACTGTCCAGCCCAATTTCTTTAATCCAGTCCTGATTACCAATACGTCTTACCAGAACCTTGTCTCCCACTTTAAATCCTTTGGCTGATACTACATTAAAACTACGGGTGCCAACCGGCACATATTTATCAGTAATTACCTGTTTAGTTTCTTCCTGCGGGGCTATAGCTGAAGGACCACTTATATTTATAAGTCCACCTCTGCCATAGGTCTGTCTGTCTTTTGGTATTTTGCCGATAAGAATGGTTCCAATATCACTCATCCCTTCTCCCCGGAGCACCACACCTGATGCTTTTATGTTGATAGGTTTTTCAAGCTCATAGGTACCCATTTTCAGAAGTACGGCACCTCTGAATCCTGAAGCATCAAGGGGAAGGGCTGAAACCCGGTCGATTGCTGCCTGGATATTGCCAGAATTATCTCCCAGGACTGGCCAGACTGTTTCCTTGATCGCTACATACGGAACAGGTACACCTCCGCCTTTATACCCGGCATTCGAAAAATCGGGGATTTTATTGCCCATGCTGTCAGCAACATATACCAGTTTGCCATCAGTGCCAGGATATACAATTAATGTTGTTGGTGGAAGATCCTGAATAGTAAGATCTCTTTGCAAGACCGTTTTATCGGTCTTGACAGATCCCTGATTATCAAATTTGTCAGTAATTATGTTGATCAGGAACATCAACACACTAAATGAATATATTATAATGTTCATGGTAATTGAATTATTAGAAATTAGTTATTTCATCATCGGGCATCAGTAAACAGATTCATCGCCTGTTATCTTTACAGGCCTTCCGGTCTGTGAAGCACAGCCAGTATAAAAGTAGAAAATTTATAGATACCATTACTAAATAAATATTGCAATTAACGCCGGGAGATAATTTTTCTGCCCTTATTATTACCAGGCATTTTCAATGAAATGGTTGCCGTTCCGGTTGTGTTATTACGGATGCTTTCTATTTCAAACAACCCTTCTACTCATTAAAATTGGGATTTCTATCAACTTCCGTTTGTGGTATAGGAAGAATCAGCGACTGATATCCCGTCCAGCCAGGTTTGAATTGTACATAGTCTGCGCCCTTTTTCCAGCGTAACAGATCTTCTTTTCTCCAGCCTTCACAATACCCTTCAACATAACGCTCGTGTTCAATAAGTTGCATCAATGTCCAACCTTTGGATGCCATGAGATCTGTAGCGGTGGGCAACTGACCACGTACTCCCGGACGGGCACTGTAAAGATGTGGCTGATCGTTCACGGGATTATTGGCACGGGTTCTGATCTGATCAATCCAGTAAATTGCACTGTTAGGATCTGTTGGTGAAACATTAGAAGGATTCAGTTGAGCCATACATTCAGCATAAAGCAACATAATGTCTCCCAAACGGATAAGCCTTACATTACAGTCAGACCACAAAGGATCGAGGCCGGCCGGGGAATCGGCAGCATTATAAATTCCTTGCCATTGTTATCATTGCCAGTCCTGCGATGAAGCAGATAAACATTATCGCCAGGAGCCAGTTTGTCTTTTTCGGGGCGTCCCTGAATTCCTTCCATACAAATACTCCCCAGGCGGCACCAATCATGGTTGAGCCCTGTCCCAGTCCATAAGATATTGCAGGACCTGCCTGCGCGGCAGATATTATACTGAAAGAGAGACCCATAGCCCATATCATTCCACCGATAATACCACTGAGATGCACTTTAGGCGAAGTTTCTTTAAAATATTCGCCGTAGGTCGAGGCTCTTCCTTCAACAGGTTTATACATGAAATAAGTGTTCCAGATATATCCTGAAAGATAGCATCCTATTGAGAAGACAAGGACTGCCGAATAGGGAGTAAGCTTACCTGCCGCGGGATTCGCAAAGTTCAGGGATATGCTGTCGGCAACAAAACCATAAAAGAATCCCATTATAACACCGGCGAGAACTGAAAGAATAACTCCTTTGCGTGTATCTCCCTTTACTTTTGAGGGTATGGTCCGGTATGCTATGGCATTTACGACAATTGCAATAACAACAAATCCTACTCCTGCAAAAAGTAGTACCGGATCACCGGTAGATTCAGAGATATAATTGTAGATTACCCCTATTACCAGTGCCAGACCAACAGCGACAGGAAAAGCCACCGACATGCCGGCTACTGCTGCTGCAGCAACCCATAGAAGATTTGAAAGATTAAATACTACACCTCCAAGGAAGGCTGAACCAAGAGATTTTGCATTAGCCTGACCAAGGTCTTCGAACAGACCTCTTCCTTCAGTACCGACACTTCCAAGGGACAAGCCAAGGATAAGTGTGAAAAGGACAATTCCGAGACAATAATCCCAATAAAAAAGCGGATTCGGCCAGGTTTTCGGTTTCAGGTTCATTGTGTTGGCCCAGGAACCCCAACATATCATCGTGACCATGCAAAGGATCACTGCCAGAGGATAGGAATTAACTATAAACATTATTGAACGGATTAGATTGAAAATAAGGGATTTAACTAATATTTTACTGTTATTAATTTAACAATATTCATTTTCCAAACCGTATCATAGCCTTCATGACTCCGTCCATGTAATTATCAACCAGGTCGAAAGCCTCGCTGATCCGTTCAAGTTCATAGGTGTGTGTCAGCATCCTGTCCGGAATTATCTTTCCTTTGGTAATCATTTCAACAGTCTTTTCCGCCATTTCGTTTTGACGCCTGACATTCTTAACGGTTATCTCTTTTCTTCTTAGATCGTCGACATCAAAACTCCACCTGTCAAATGATGGGATTCCGACGATCAGCAGCGCTCCGCCCGGGTTTAGCAGGGACACGGCCTGATCAATGGCTTCCTGCTGGCCACAGCACTCAAATATAAGGTCCAGTCTTAAAGGTTCATTTTTTAAAATACCTTCAACAATATCTGAAGTGTCAGGATTACCGGTCCAGGTTGCTCCCATTTCTGATGCCAGTGCAAGACGGGCATCCAGTTTATCAGTCATATAGATCTTTTCACATCCTGATGCTCTGGCAGAAAGCATAACACTTATCCCGATGGGTCCTGAACCAAGAATCCCAATCTTTTTTCCTTTCACAGATCTTGCCAGGTGAACAGCATACATTCCTATTGAAAGAGGCTCAGAAAGGGCAGCCTGGTCAAAAGTCATTTTATTATGAATAAGAATACAGCTTTTTTCAGGCATTACAATAAATTCAGAAAAACATCCCTCTGCCTGGCCGGGACATCCAAGAAATTTAATATTTCTGCAGGTATGAAACCTCTTTTGTCTGCACTGGTCACAATTATAGCATGGCATAGCAGGGTCGATTGCAACCCTGTCTCCAGGTTTAATCCGTTTTACAGCAGAACCAGTATTCTCAACAATCCCGGCACCTTCGTGACCAACAGTGAAAGGATATTGAACCACCTGGCTGCCAATCTTTCCTTCGCGGTAATAGTGAATATCAGACCCGCATATTCCCGCCGACTTCATCCTGACAAGGACCTCATCAGGTTTTACTAATTCAGGAACAGGCTTTTCACGTATCTCAATCTGCCGTATCCCGGTCAATACCATCGCATTCATTGCAACTGTCTATATTATTATTTAAATAGTAACTGTGCAAATTCATGTAAAGATCTTCTCCAGGATTGCCATTCATGAGCGGTATTCGGGGAAACGTAGGAGGCGCTCTTGATGCCGGCTTGCTGCAGTGCATCCGCAGCGTCCTTAACACCTTCGGAGCCCCGCTCACGGCTGCCATAACTCATAAATACGAGTTTTACCTTCTCTTTATCCTTAATGTCTGCCGGGTCTATGGTACCGCCGCTGAAGAGGCCTATATAGGAAAACTTGTCAAGATGAGCCAGTGTGACCGCCCTGGTGCACATGCCACCCATCGAAAGTCCTGACATAGCGCGATGCCCCTGATCGTCCAGTGTACGGAAGTTACTGTCAATCCAGGGGATCATATCGTTGATCATAACCTCTGCATATGTGTCAAATGAAAATACCATGCGGGGGCGTGCGGCTGCAGGTGTGGGCTGTCCGCCCGGAACTCCCTGTCTTTCTCCGGCAGGTTGCGGCGGACGTGGTGGAGGGAACTGGGGGGGAGTTTCACCCGGTTTATATGCAGCACTGGTTTCCATAACAACTATAAATGGTTTGCATTTTCCTTCAGCGATAAGGTTGTCAAGTATTAAGTTGGTACGTCCCATTTCAATCCAAACCCTCTGATCCTCGCCGCCGCCGTGCTGAAGATAAAGTACCGGATAACGGCCTGAAGTGTTTTTCTCATAATCCGGGGGTGTGTAAACATAGATTTGATGCCAGGAATCCGTGGTCTTGGAAAAATAATTCTCGATCAGCACATTTCCATGTGGTACATCTTTTAAATCATAAAAACCGCCGTCAGGATCGGGGACTTCAAAGCAATTGCACATATGGCTATAGCCTATTAATCCGTCGGTAGCGGGATCCAGTACGATAGCGCCATCAACAATCATCCAGTAGTTGTGATAACCCAGATCCTGCGGTTCACTTGTGTATGTCCATACTCCGTCTTCGCCTTTGACCATGTCGTACGGGACGTTGGCGATGGAAACCTGCAACTTCTGCGCATTGGGTGCATTAAAGCGGAAGGTAACCCGCGAATCGGCTTCTATACGCGGATACTGAGCCCCATAGAGATTGTAAGGTGAAGCATGTGCTGTACCAGCAGCTTTAGAATTAATTAAAGTCTGCCCCGTTTGGGCTAGACAGATTTCACTAACTGATATGACAATCAGTAAAATAAAAAGTAATTTTTGTCTCATTTCAAAATCTCCTTATAAATTTTATGACACCAATCAAAATAAATTCTGTGGTTTTAATTTTTCAATCCTGAAACAGAAGCAGTGCGAATTCACGCAGGCTTCTTCTCCATGATTGCCATTCATGAGCAGTAAGCGGGGAAACGTATGATACACTCTTGATGCCTGCTTGATTTAGTGTATCCGCAGCTTCCTTGATACCCTCTGCGCCGCGTTCACGGCTGCCAAAACTCATAAATACGAGTTTGGCCTTTTCTTTGTCGGTAATGTCCGCCGGGGCGATAGTACCGCCGCTGAACAGACCTATATGGGAGAACTTATCGAGATGAGCCAGTGTGACCTGCCTTGTCACCCCGGCACCCATCGAAAGTCCTGCCATAGCGCGATGCGGCTGATCTGACAGTGTACGGAAGTTGCTGTCAATCCAGGGGATCAGATCGTTGATCATAAGCTCTTCGTATGTAGTATTCCTCATGCGGGGACGTGGAGCTGAAGGTGCAGGTTGTCCTCCCGGTGCTCCCTGTCCGGCAACTGAAGGACGCTGTCCTGCCGGTGCTCTCTGTGCTGGAGCGGCAGGTCGCATCTGGCGAGGCTGTGGAGGAGTTTCACCCGGTTTGTATGCAGCACTGGTCTCCATAACAACTATAAAAGGTTTGGCCTTTCCTTCGGCGATCAGGTTGTCAAGTATTACATTGGTACGACCCATTTCAATCCAGACTCTCTGATCCTCACCACCGCCGTGCTGAAGATAAAGCACCGGGTAACGGGCTGAAGTGTCGGTCTCATAATCGGGAGGAGTGTAAATGTACACTTGACGCCAGGAATCTGTAGTCTTTGAAAAATAATTCCTGATCAGCACTTTACCATGCGGCACATCTTTTATCTCATAAAAACTGCCGTCCGGATCGGGTATTTCAAAGCCATTGCACATATGACTATAGCCTATGAATGCATCGGTAGCCGGATCCAGCACGATAGCGCTGTCAACAATCATCCAGTAGTTATGATAACCTTTATCCTGCGGTTCACTGGTGTAGGTCCACACACCGCTGGTGTCTTTGACCATATCATACGGAACGTTGGCGATGGAAACCTGCACCTTCTGCGCATCAGGAGCGTTAAAGCGGAAGGTAACCCGCGAATCGGCTTCAATACGAGGATACTGAGCTCCATACAGATTGTAAGGTGAAGGATGTGCTTCAAAAGCAGCATTAGATTCCTTTGGCCCCTTACACGACTGAATTAAATAGATTCCACTAACAGACATAACTGTCAGTAAAATAATTAGTAATGTTTTTCTCATCTCAAAATGTATTTAAAAATTAATTATCGATGTCAATATATAATTACTATGGTTTAAATTGTTCAATCCTGAAATAAAAGTTTTGAGATCTCAGATATAAATAACCTGCAATTCATCCAGGTATGACCGCCCTCTGAAAAGAATGTCTTATACCTGATACCTTTATCCTCCAGTAAAGAAGTAAACTCGACTGATGCATTATATAATCCGTCATCTTTTCCACAACTGACCCACAGGAGTTTTAAGTTTTTATTGAGTGCTCCCGCTGAGGCATATGAATTTTTAAAGTTGTTCTCTAATTCGTTTGAAAAAATAGCCGGAGAAAAAGCGCATACCCATGCAAATTTATCCGGATTTCCCAATCCTGCAGCCAATGTCTGCCTTCCTCCGAGTGAAAAGCCTGCAATAGCCCTGTTGAAACTATCAGTGTAGACTCTGTAATTACTTTCGATGAAAGGTATCACATCATTAATGAGATCATTGCTGAAGTAATCCGTATTCAGTACATTCATATCAATTTTCCCGTTTTTCTCCTGTAATGCAGGCAGAGGATTGGCGTAAAGCATGACTATTATCATAGGCTTTGCCATACCCTGAGCGATCATATTATCAAGAATGACATTCACACGTCCAACCTTGAACCATGTCTCCTCAGTATCAGTCATTCCATGAATCAGGTAGAGTACCGGATATTTCTCATTGTTATTATTATAATCAGGGGGAGTATATATCAACACCGGTCTGATCAGGTCGAGGGATTTTGATTTGTAGTACATGTAAGTGACATTTCCGTGTGGTACTTTCTGAACCTCAGAGAGCAAGGGAGGATCACCAGGTATCTCTACAATGCTGCGTTTGAACCTTTCATTGGGGAAGAGATATGTGTTATTCGGATCGCTGACCTGTATCCCGTCAACAATGAAAAAATACGGGTAAATATCAGGCTTAACAGGATCTGTTTTTATCGTCCAGAGGCCAACGGAATCCTTTGTCATGGACAGAGGCTCAGCCAGGAATTCTGAGCTTAGCTTTACCTCTTTGGCATTCGGTGCCAGAAAACGGAATGTGACAGTTCTGTCCGCCTTCACTTCCGGAGAGATGAAGCTATGTCTGCCGGGCTGGCCGGATGAATCCGGTGAATTCCAGATTATTACCAGAATCGCCGGGATCAGGATTTTAAACAGCTTTTTCATAGGATGTAATTTTAATGAATTATAATCAGATTATTCTTTTTAAATAACATTGGTGTAAATTCATGCAGACATCTCCTCCATGTGAGCCATTCATGTGCAGTTCCTTACGAAAGATAATAAATGTTTTTTATTCCCAGCTTTGAGGTCTTCCCCGGTTTTTACCATAGTAGATCCACTGAAACATCCAAGAGATGAGAATTTATCCAGGTTGTTCAGCCCGACCTCAAAAGTCAGAAAACCACCCATTGACAATCCTGCTATTGCCCTGTGATCACGGTCGGGAAGAATCCGGGGGAAAGGTGCCCTTGTGACATTCGTAATTGCAGGTTTGGATTCCATAAGCATTTGCGACTGAGAATCAGGACTTCCTGCTGCAAACATAACAAGGGTCAGCAGGAAGGAGTGTTTATACGACTAAGCCCGGATAATCACTTTTATATTATTTAACGGGTATCTGAAGCTGTGTCAATGAATGTGCCGGGAAACTGTAACGAATGGTATTCCCCTTGAACTTAATATCCTTTGTTACTATACCTACCTCCTCCTTCGTCTTAGTATTGGTTGAGTTAATAGTTGCTCCGTTAATCTCATGAACTTTGGCGCTTCCTGTAAAATCACCCGACTGTAAAACAATATCCGTAGCGATGGCATTTGTCTCATGCCTGTTAACTACATTCACTACCACCACTTTTGTCGATTCGTTCAATGAAGCGGTTACGTCAAGATAAGGTATATCCTTAAAAATTTCATTGCTGTACTTTTCGCTGTTTGTATATACATCGAGGGATGTGCCATGGCAGTTATGTGAATAAAGATAGAACGGATAATAGAGTGTATTCTTGTAATCACCATCGGCTGAGTTACCTGCAAGGCTTGTGATCATGGTAAGATTTGCCATCTTAACTATATCGGCATGCCGGATAAAAGAGTTCAGATGCAGAGCAAGCATCAATGACCCGGTAAGACTATTCCCACGTGCACCATATTCATCAAATGAGATGTATATCGGCCTGTTTGATCCTGATTTCAACATTGCCTTCTCTATCAGTCCCTGTACCATTTCTATCTTTTGATCAATCTCAAGACCTAAAGACATTAAGTTAGAGAAGTTCTGGTCGTTTCTATTTGGTAGTGCCTGGGTTGCATATCTATGGATAGAAATATAATCAATAAAACCTGCCATACGATCGAGCACATAATCATTCCAGTCAATCCAGCCATCATCTTTTTTGTAATCTGCGGTTACCCCCGGGTAATTTGAAGATCCTGAAGCAATAAGCTTGACATCTCTGTCGACCCACTGCATCAGTTTGGCTGCCTCGATGGCAAACTTGACATAATCCTCTTTATTTTTATAACCCATCTGCCAGGGTCCGTCAATTTCGTTTCCAAGGGCCCAGTACTTAATTTTGTAAGGCTCTTCATTACCATATTTCCGCCTGAGGTCGGAATAGTATGTTCCTTTGGGATAATTACAGTATTCCACCCAGTGCCTTGCATCATCAAGAGTGCCGGTCCCCGCGTTGATACAGACAAAATTTTCAGCTCCAATCAGCTTACAGAATTTCACATATTCATCAGTTCCCATCTGGTTGGTTTCAATTGAATGCCAGGCAAGTTCCTGCCTTGCCGGACGCTGGTCCTTCGGGCCAATTCCATCCTCCCAGTTATACCCGGATGCAAAGTTACCACCGGGCCATCTGACTACCGGTATATTCAGTTCTTTCATAAGATCGATAAAATCTTGCCTGAATCCGTTCTCATCAGCAAATTTAGAAGTAGGATCATAAATGCCGCGGTATGCAACCATAGACTCAAGAAAAGCACCATAAATGTTCGGGTCAATTGCCCCTGTTTTACGGTCAAGATCAATTTTAATTACAGCGGTTTCCTGCGACAAAAGATTCCCGGATATCAAACCGGACAGAAGCATGCAACTTAGTAAGATTCTTAGCTTTTTCATAGGTATTGTTTTTAAATTAATATGTTATGATACTTATTGTATTGTTAAATTACAGCCTGTTACCCTTAACAGATTATTGTTTTTCCAAGAATAAATTTCAAACTGATGTATAAAGATAAATAATACTATTAATTTAAAACCTGCTTACGTAAATTGAAGAAACCCATCACTTTCCTCTATTGGTGATTCTGAAATAATCATATGAAACTTCAAAATCACCCTGCTCCGGTTCAGGCCTCTGCATACCAGGCATTCTGAACATGGCAGGTCTGCCTTCATCTGATCCGTTACATACAATCAGTCCGGCTTTTGCATCCTTAAGGATAATGTCGATATTCCCTACCTTACTGAAAGTTCTTCCGTCCCTCGAATATGAACCGGTAATTGTTGTTCCTTTTCTCTCCAATTTCAGGATCAGAGAATAATTGTTATCGGTTATTACATCTGCATTTCTGAAATTTACTACTGAAAAGTAATAACCGTTCTTTTCAACTATCATGTCAAGGATGCCCGCAATTGTTCTGAAAGACATTGGATTTGACCGGTATACAAGCTTCACATAATTATCATCATCCTGCCATGCAGTCACCCCACCCTGCTGATTAAATGCTGAAGGTTTTCTTGAGAAGGTCACCTTTGTCAGAATTGTCCAGTCAGTATTTGCACTCTGGAGTAATATATTCTCTGCTGTATTGGAAGCCCCGATGATATCACCTTTCTGTCCTTTTATTACCAATGATCCCGGGGTCTTTGACAGGCTCCAGTCATTTATGTTTTCGCGAATCCAGTTCCATTGATTGCCCAATGTATTACTGTTAAATTCATCACTGACCGATTTAATGCCGAAGTTTACAGAATATTCTTTCTTATCGACTGTTATATAATCAGTTAATGTGATAGTAGCTGTTCCCGGAACACCTTTTGCCTGAATAGTCTCAACCAGAACAGCCGGATCAGCCGGGGTGACATTTACCACAGGTGCCTGGGATGATTTATTTTTCAATAAATAGCTATACCCTGTCACAGCCGGATTAAATCCCGGAATACTCTTGTTATTTACGGTTATTGAAGCAGGGCTCAGATTTGGCATTATTTTGACCGGGAAGCTGCCGGATTCTGTATTATCACCGATTGTTACATAAGCTGTGATAGTTGCCACACCTACTCCTTTTGCTGTTACCAGACCCTTCTCATCAACTGTCGCTACGGCAGGATTATTACTTGTATAAACAACCCTGGCTTTGGAAATATCATAAAAACTGTCATCTGTCATTGCAGCCGTCATACTTGTCGGTGCACTTGAACCGTTTCTTAAAACAATTGTTCCGCAATCGGCAACTACAGTTTTAACAACCGGGATAAAAGTACCGTTCATAGTAGCTGTTACAGATCCCCTGATATCTTTAGAAGATGAACCTATTTCAAACACGTATTTTCCATGGTC
>Ga0307439_1000689_pt1 | contig 23024 bp, 20 predicted proteins | sample SalMarWE160490MG_FD_202142 | JGI IMG/M metagenome (GOLD analysis project Ga0307439, IMG submission 202142) | Salt marsh sediment microbial communities from the Plum Island Ecosystem LTER, Massachusetts, United States - WE1604-90 | ecosystem: Environmental > Aquatic > Marine > Intertidal zone >... | reverse complement strand
CGACGTTGTTGTTCGAAATAGTTGCGGCTATTGTAGGTGGTGTCTTGCTCTTGACGATGGCCAAAGCCTGGATGATGCTGCTTTCCGCGGCGGTTGGCGCAACGATGTTTGTCTGGGGTGTTCAAATTAGTGTGACCTACATTCCGCTTTTCTTCTTGCTGGGGATTGTCGTGCAATCCCTGTTGTCTCGCGCCATGGGTGAAAAAGCGTACGAGGAAGAACCGATCGAAGAACAACCTCCGCAGATAACGTAATTCGGTTTTCCTCTTTCGATAACAGATATCTACAGATGGAAATACAAAAGGACTCACACTTGTGAGTCCTTTATTTTGGAACAGCGATCATCTCACCCTCACTCTGCTAGGGATCCTCCAAAATCGAGTAAGGTCTGTACTTGATCTGCGTTTGCGGCTTCGGCGTAGATTCGCAGCACTGGCTCGGTTCCTGAAGGGCGGATCAACAGCCAGGAATCATCTTCCAGGATGTATTTGACGCCATCGAGTGTGTTGACTTCTGCAATCTTACGATCCCCAATTTTCGCCGGAGCGGTATCGGCAAGTTGACGAACCAGGCGCGGTTTCTCGATCGGCCGGGACAATCGTTTGTCCAGACGGGTGTAATGGATCGGCCCTACTTCCTTCAATAAATCATCAACCAATTCGTCGAGGGGTTTTCTCGTCACCGCGACCATCTCGAGCAACATCAATCCCATGAGAATGCCGTCACCTTCTGGTATGTGCCCCTTGAAGGAAATCCCCCCCGATTCCTCTCCGCCGATGAGAACGTCGTCGCGCAACATATGATCGGCAATGTAGTTGAAACCCACAGGCGTCTCGATGACTTCCAGGTTGTACTGTCGCGCGAGGCGGTTGATCATCTGTGTCGTAGAGACGGTTTTTACCACCTTGCCGGTGTAGCCGTGGTGTTCGACAAGATGTTTAAGGGCCAATGACATAATGCGATGTGGATCGACGAATTGCCCACGGCCATCCATGGCACCGATGCGATCGGCATCTCCGTCTGTGGCCATACCGAGTTGCCCATGTCCTGCGGCGATGGCACCTGCCAGGGCTCCTAAATAGCGGCCGATGGGTTCGGGATGGATGCCGCCGAATCCAGGATTCATCTCGCCTCGCACTTCGAATACTTCACACCCCGTTCCCTGCAGTATGCCTTTGATTTGCCCTCGACCTGAGCCATACATCGAATCGACCACAATGTGCTGTGGGTTATCGGCGATGGCAGAAAAATCGATCAGTGAACGGAGATGGTCGTAGTAGGCGGGTGTCGGGTTAAAACGTTCGATCAGGCCAGCTTCGCGGGCGCGCTCGAACTCCATCAAGTTCGGACCTCGGCCTCGTGCTTCGTTATCATTCAGATACACTTCGACTCGCCGGCACTGCTCACCCATGGCGGAACCGCCGTAGGCAGCCTTGAGTTTTACGCCGTTATAGCGCGGCGGGTTGTGAGATGCAGTAATCATCAAGCCAGCGATCGCACCGAGATGACGAACGGCGAAAGAAATCGCCGGCGAGGGGATATCCGCTGAGGTGAGGTATACCTTGTAGCCATTGGCCGCCAGGACGCGTGCGGCTTCCACGGCGTATCGATCCGATAAGAAGCGTGTGTCGAAGCCAACAACCATGCGGTGCGGATCGGGTTTAACGCCAGTGTTCGTGCCATTCAGCCATTCGTCCGAAGCAACCGCGTCCGCGATCGCTTGCGAGACGAGGCGAAGATTGTGGAACGTAAATGTGTCCGAGATTACGGCACGCCAACCATCAGTACCGAAGTGAATGGGCATAGAGACTCCTCACGCGGATATTGAGCGGCGGGATTGTAACAGCAGGCAAGGGAGTGGTCAACGGGCGGGGCGGGCATGCTGCCGGATTCCAAATGTCAGGGGGATGCATATTTGAGCCCAACCACGAGATCATTGAGGTTGGTGCCGCTGGGGCCGGTGGAAATGGTGGAGTGCAGTGCTTGATGAAAGGGGAAGGAATCATTATTGTTGAGCGCACCTTCCGGGTCCAACCCAAGTTGACGTGCACGTGGAATGGTGTTTCCGGTGACGATCGCACCAGCGGCCGGTGTAGGACCATCCACGCCATCCGTCGCCAGCGCCATCAATGCACAGTTGGGAATCCCTTCGAGTTCCAATGCGGCGGCAAGTGCAAGTTCTTGATTGCGCCCGCCGCGGCCATTTCCCTGAATGTGTACCGTCGTTTCGCCGCCTGCGATCAGGCAGTGGGGTTCGGACGTACGCCGCAAGCTGGTCGACAGACGTCGTCCGGCGATTTTCGCTTCCCCTTGCAGCTTGCTCGTAAGGATTTTCGTGGGAAAGCCCAATTCGAGGGCTGTTTTCTGCGCCGCGTGGATGACCAGGCGGTTGCTGCCGATGATGATGTTAACAGGCCGCCTTGTGCGCGAGGAAGGGATTGTGGTTTTGGATATTGTATTGCGGATATTGTGGGGTACACGATTCCAAAGCTGGTATTTCTGCAAGACTGCTCGGACTTGTTCAGGTTTTGGCGCGCGGAGCACGGTGGGGCCGGAAGCGATCGCCGAGAGACGATCGCCAATGACATCGGAGATGATCAGAGATACAACTTTTGCGGGCGCAGCCATGCGCGCCAGACCTCCGGATTTGATCTGCGAGATGGCGCGACGGACGATGTTGACGGATGCGATCGGAGCCCCAGAATGAAGCAATAGGGTGTTTAATCTGCGCAGGTCTTGCAGTGTAATGCCCGGGCGAGGAAGCTCTACCATCGCCGATCCGCCCCCTGAGATCAACACCAAGACGAGATCATCCTCCGTTGTTCTGGCGAGGATATCTGCAAGCGCACGCCCTGCCTCCATGCTGCCTTCGTCCGGAAGTGGATGTCCTGAATGGAAGATGCGCATCCCATCCGGAAGCGTTCCCTGGTAGTCGTGCGGTACGGCGATCAGGCCTTCGGCCAATGATAGCTTGAGAATTCGCAGGACAGCGCGGCTCATGGCCGCTGAAGCTTTCCCAAAGGCGATGAGAAATATCCGGCTGTTTGCTTTGAGATGCAATTTCATATCACCGATCCGGATTGTATTATCCTGAAGATATAATTTGCGATCGATGAGCGTCTCTGGATCCGCGGCCGCCATCACTGCCTGGCGAATGGAAAGCATGTGGTCCAAATGGTCATGATACGTTAGCATGATCTTTCAATTCCCACTGATTGAGGGTGAACTTCCATTCCGGAGCAGACTTCCAGAGAAAGTAGATACGAAGATCGCATGGCCTGGACAAGACGATATGCTCACGGTCATCTCAACAACAAGAAGTGTGAATGTGTGGATTTGTTTTGTGCAGTTATTCTGTTTCACTGCTTGTGATCGACTGGGCGGCATCCACGGCGGCGTTGGATGGTTTTACGCCGTCTCGTAAAACCGCAGTGACTGCTTGATGGATCGCCGTTCCCACTACATCGAACGTTTCCGCCGCGATGTCGGGCTGAACGATTGTCACCAGGCTGCTGGCCAGGGATGTCTCCGGCCCTTCAGGCCACTGCGATAATGCAAGTGTCGTTGGGGGGAGCATACCCAAAGCATGTGTCCAGGATCCCAAGAATTCCGGTCGTGTAAGCCAATCGATCAGTTCAGCTGCGAGTTCTTGATGATCGGAATCGTTGTTGACGATGGCCCAGGACCAGGTTTCTGCAAGACCGGTTCCAGGCTCGGATTTCGTTGGAACTGGAACTGCGGAATAGACTCTTAAATCGCTTTCAACGAGGAACTCACTTAAAGACGCAGCCGCACTGGTTGCCCGTTCAGATACAAGCGCCTGCCAGGTTTCTGTTGGGGAGGTATATTGAAGTACAGCTGCGGATAGTATGTCAGAGTTTTTTGCCGAGCTGTAGAAGGAGAGGATTTCGGTTAGTACGATGGGATCGATTTGTGGGTTCCCCGCTTCATCGATGAGAGAACCACCTAGTGCAAGGTATTGTGCGAGCGTGAATTTCGCCTGTGGATCGTTGGCTGGAAACAGGAATGAATCAGGCCCCGCAAGGATTTCTGACCAGGTTAGCGGCGGTGTATGAAAGCGAAAAGTTCGATAGGCCAGAATTACCGTGTCACTCGCAAATGGTTGACCGAACAGGTTTCCTTCGACGCGAGAAATCGAAATTGTGTGATCGTACCAAGCCGGCGACGATGGTGCTTCAAGATATTGCTCGAGTGGCACGATCAATTCTTCGCTTGCAGCCGTTTTCAGTGTATCCGGATTCAAGGCAATGATATCTGGAAGGACACTCGGGGCGGTGATTGAAGCAGTTGCTAAGCTTTGATACAAACCTCCAACGCTAGATTCTGCCTTGATGCGAACTTCGATCTCCACCCCCGGATGCCGATTTGCAAAGTCTGCCAATCGTTCCTGTAGTAATTCGCCAGCCTGACTACCGTTATCCGGGTCGAATGCAGGTGCAAGCCAGATGTGCAGGATTTGATCTGCCGCTTGCGATGACTCGGCTGGGGTCGCGGTTTGCATTTCTCTGGATGGGGTGCTTGTCGGCGTGGCCGGACCGTTTGTCTCGTTTGCTGGAATGCAAGCGGATAACAGTAGCACACATAGAAAGAAGAAAGTGCAGCATCGTTTGTTCATATCCAGGCATTATACTGCATACTTCATTCGGCTGTTTTTATGATAAATAGGGGGCAATAAAAGTACATCTGCGTCATCAGTTTTCCGCAGTGGATATGCTAGAATTTGACTCGATGGCAGCATCCGAAAATATCCAACCCATCCTGGAAGGGATTCCACCCAAACCCGGGTGTTACTTGATGAAGGATGCGCGCGGCCAGGTCATCTATGTTGGCAAAGCCGTGAACCTGCGCAGCCGTGTGCGTTCCTATTTCCATGCCTCCGCTTCACACAGTCGCAAAGTAAACGAGATGCTCGAGCATATTGCAGATATCGAGTGGATTGTCGTTGGATCGGAACTCGAAGCATTGATCCTCGAGATGACATTAATCAAACGTCATCGACCCAAATACAACGTCCGTCTGAAGGATGATAAACGTTACCCGTATATTCAAGTCCATTGGTCGGATCCTTTTCCGAAGGTGACAGTCACACGTCGTGTGCGTGATGATGGTTCCCGGTATTTCGGACCTTATACCAGCGCTTGGGCAGTACATCAAACGCTGGATGTTCTGCGTAAGATTTTTCCCTACCTTACCTGCGACCGCTTAATCACCGGGGAGGATTTGCGTGCCTGTCTGTATTACGACATTAAACTCTGTACCGGACCTTGTATCGGGGCGATCAACGAGGCCGCGTATCGCAAGATGATCAGTCATCTGTGTCGCTTTCTGCAAGGCCAGACTGAACCTGTGGTCGAGAACCTGAAGGAGGAAATGCAACATGCCTCCGAGAATATGGATTATGAACGCGCTGCGGTCATACGAGATCAATTGACCGCCATCGAAAAAGTAGTCGAGCGTCAGAAGGTCGTCTCCCAGGATAAGGTCGACTCGGATGTTATCGCCTTCGCCAGAGACGATCGCAGTGCATGTGTGCAGGTGTTCTTTGTTCGTGCAGGCAGGTTGATCGGCCGGGAGTATTTTGTGTTGGAGGGTACCCACCAGGCGGATGATATCGAACTTGTTCAGGCCTTTGTGAAACAATTTTATGCCGAGGCGGCGTATATTCCGCAGCGTGTATTATTACCGAACGAGATCGAAGAGAGTCAAATCATTGCGCAATGGCTTAATGAGCGTAGGGGCGGAAAAAAAGTGCGGCTGGTCGTTCCTCGACGGGGAAAGAAAAAGGATTTGCTGCGTTTGGCTGCCGAGAACGCATCCGAGACGCTGGCCGCGCTGCGTGCACAGTGGGAAGCCGACCGGAGCAAGCATGTCGAAGCCGTTGCGGAATTGGAGCAGGCGCTTCAACTGCCAAAGCCACCAAATCGGATTGAATGCTACGATATTTCCAACTTGCAGGGAACTGCGGCTGCGGGTTCTATGGTGGTTTTCGAGCAGGGTGCGCCGAATAAACGTCTCTACCGCAAATTCACCATAAAGACGGTTAAAGGGCAGGATGACTTTGCCAGCATGGAAGAGGTCCTCAATCGACGATTTCGTCGCTGGAGGATCGCCGATGAAGAGGCCCAAAAACCGGGTGGCAAACGCGATGCTTCTTTTGGTTTCTTGCCGGATTTGTTGATCGTCGATGGGGGTAAAGGGCAATTGAGTCGAGCCTTGCAAGTCTTGGAGCAATATCATTTGGCTGATAAAATTCCCGTCGCCGGATTGGCGAAAGGTCGGGAGGAGTTGTTCCAACCTGGGAAACCAGACCCGGTGTTGTTACCCCGCCGCTCGGAAGCATTGTATCTCGTTCAGCGGATTCGTGATGAAGCACATCGTTTTGCGTTAAAGCACCATCAAACACAACGGCGACGTTCAGGGTTATCATCTAAATTGGATCATATCGCTGGTATTGGTCCAGCGCGTCGAAAGGCGCTCATCCGGGTTTTTGGTGATGTGGATCGTATTCGCGGAGCGAAAGTGGAAGAGTTGATGCAAGTTCCCGGTATCAGTCGCGGATTGGCCGAGCGAGTAAAGGCGGAGTTGTAGGCTTCAATGGAGGCACAGATGCGTGTTGCTTGGATCGTTGATGATGATGATGAAATGAGTCAAGCAGTAAGCTTGATGCTCAAACTGCTGGATTATCAGTGTGAGATCTTTCGTGATGCGCGTAGTACGGGCCGGCAAATGCTTCAAGGTCGTAGACCGGATGTTTTCATTTTGGATATCAACATGCCGAACGTATCGGGGATCGATTTGCTTCAATTCATTCGCACGCGAGAGGGTTTCCAACAGATACCGGTTGTGATGTTATCTTCCGAGACAACAGATGCACAAGTGGATGAGGCCATGCGGGTTGGTGCGGACGCGTTCGTTTTCAAACCGGTCACAATCGAGGAATTGGAAGAAGCTCTTGATACTGTAATTCGGAAACGCGCTTGAGTCCGATGAATTCATTGTTTTTCCCCCGTATGTCGTAACGAGCACAAAAATCCCCGCTGTCAATCCGGAGGGTGTCATTCATCTTGTGGTGGTTCGACAAGAAGCCCCAATCGGGCCGCAGCTGTACATAGTTGCGGCCAGTCCTGTTCACGAATCAAGATGTTTGAAGGACCAATGAATTCCTGCAAGTAGCGCGCTGTGGAGCGGTTGTTCTGCAGCAGTTCCAACGTGTCCGTATTGTGCACCTGCAGGATCATGCTGCGTTCGATCCATGCCTCCGAACCGCGTTCCGACCAGCGCTGCAGTGCTTCGAGCAATGTAACCGGGATTGGCTTGCCCACGGCAGACTCGAGGATGGTAAGGATGTGTGGAAGTTCCAGGCCTTGTTCTTGCGCGGCCTGGAGCGTATCAGGGGAGATTCGATAAAGATAATTATCTTCATCGATTGGTTCCCACCTGGTGAATCGTGCAATTTGATAGCGCAGTGAGCGTACTGCACGTCTGGGCACACGTAGGCGTCCATCAGCCCAGAGGTGAGCCGAAGCCAAACTCTCCTTGATCGTAAGTGTGGTTTCGGGATCGAACAGGAGAGTGATCGCAGGCGTGAGGCGAAAGAATGTGCTCGTATCATGCTCCGATTGTTTTCCGAGATCGACCACTCCGAGCCAATGAAAGGGACCCGTCAACAGATATCGAAGCAATGCGCCATCAACTGCGTCCCAATCTTCGAGGCCATGCAGGATCGAATCCGTGCGATTGTCTTTGAAATACCAGGATGTAAATTCTCCTGCGGGGCGTTGGAACGCCGGCTGCCGCACACGGACATCCTCAATGAAGCCGTTCATTCCCCACCAGCTTCCATGAGGTATTTCCTGGAATAGCTGCGTAGCCGCTCGACGGCTGGTGCTTGGTTCATTCGGCCAACTGCTTCCCGAATTTTTTAAATATTCAATGGCTTGCAAGTCGTTCCAGGTGTTCGAGTGCAGCCATGCGAGGATAAGTGTCTTCAGCGCTTCTGCACGGGAGGCTTCCAGGAACAAACGAGTGTTTTCTGGATTCGGGGAAAGCGGTCTGACATTCAGAATCGAGGCCTCGCATAGGAGATGAACCATGAATTCCAGCGCATCGGGTTGTTGTAAGAAGGAAGCCAAATAATCCCGTCGTTGTTGAGTGAGTGAATTGCCCTTCTCTGGATTTTTTCGAAGGGCGGCGAGAATTGTGGTAGCATCATCCACCGCCGCCGAAGAGGTGGCGATGCGGATAATTGGCGCTTCTGCAGGATGACCGAGAGGCTCACGGATACGGCGAGGGGGTTGTGGGAGAATGTGAGCCAAATCACTGGGAATGAAAGCAAATTCCAGGGGGCCAGTTTCACTGTCTGCAAATGCTCGGGCGATCAGGCCTCGATACCACAGTGATTCAAGTGGAGACTCAGGAGATCGCCATGGTTTTTCTCGATCGCGACGTGCCGCGCCCATCTCCCGCAATGGACCGTAAATACGTATCAGGTCGGAGAGTGGTGCCTGTCCACCGTGACTCTGGATATAAGTGAGCGTTTTTCGCACGTTAGCGGGCAATGACTGAACGATCTCTTTTACGCTGGAAGAATCCAGCATTTGCTTGGCGAGAGACTGTGCCACCTGGTGAGCGGAAGAAGAGGGAAAATCGAATCCCCATAGTTCGGCTATGATCCGCAGATGGCCGAGATCGAAATCTTCGAGCGTTCGCTGCAAAGTTCTCATCGCTATTCGTAGCAGTTTCGCGCTGGTCTTGCTTATCTGCAAGTGTCTCGAGTTGGATTAATGGATGATCTGGAGTGCTTGGGGTAATACTTCGACTTTGAGACGCTGAATTCTGGATCTGAATCCGGCGAATACCTCGCCGTCGATGTGTGCCGTGAAGGGTGCATCAGAGACAAGTTCGAGATGGTTAAATTGCCCCATTTGGACCTGATCAAATCGACCATGCGTTCCCCGCATGACTTCCGGGAGTAAACGGAACATCATGGGGCGCGATACACGTCGGATTATGGTGTAGTTGAAGATGCCATCATCCGATTTCGCCTGCGGTGCTACAAAAAATCCACCTCCTTCACGTGGCCCATTGCATAGTACGATCATGAGGATATCATCTTCGAATGATTCTGTATCTGTTGTGATGGTCATGTGCGGCGCTTCGTGGTTACGCAAGATGGTCTGGATTACCGCCCAAAGGTACATTGCAAATCCCTTGATTCGTGTAATGCTGTAGGAATGGATCGTAACGGCGGCATCGAACCCGATGCCCAGGGTGTTGTCAATGTATTCCGTTCGTCCAGAATCATCCGTCACACGACCGAGATCGATCGTTTTTGTTTCACCGGAGAAGGCGCGCTGCATCGCTACCTCGCTGTTTTCGTCAATGCCATTGTTGGAACAGAAATCATTTCCCGAACCGAGGGGTACGGCAGCCAATTTTGGTCGCTTTTCTGCCGGTGTACGCATGAGTCCGTTTACAATTTCGTGGACGGTACCGTCTCCACCAAGTGCGGCGACCACATCAAAACCGTCTCGGCATGCTTGTTCTGCAAGTTCTGTGGCGTGGCCGGGATATTCTGTCGCAGCCCAAGAGCCGCCACCGCTGCGTTCGACAATCGATTGGAGAACCATGGCTGAATTCCAGGCTCGTCCACGATTGGCGTGTGGATTTAAAATCAATTTCACTTTTTTATTCATGGCAAAGTTCCCTCGTTGTACATCCCTTTGACCTTTGATTTTACTTCCCGCTCTGGCTTTATCTTAATAATTGGTAATATGACTTGCATTTGAATATGTCGGATAGCCAATAGTACTTTTTTTAAGCCTACCGTTCCTTGACTAATCGCTGGCTGCATCTTAAATTGTAGTAGTACGAGCTCCAGGGCACCATATGATTGATTGTCGTCGTCGGCCTTGGCTAATTCCAGCCACGTACCTGAACCACCAAGCGAAAGCGAAAGTGGACCAGGAAAAGATAGCGCCGACTGGCCGGGAAAATGCCCTTCCGTTAAGGTTTATCGACGGCGGCGCCCCGACGAGAGCGGCAGTGTCGGGCTGTCTTATGGATGGCAGGGGGCTCGTCGGCCTTATTATGCAAATGAACTTGTTCTCGATTTTGTAGAACGGAATACTTCCATATCCTGCCTGCGGTCTCCGCGCAGACACCTCATTGTCTTCGTTTTTTTTGGTTGTACTCAACAAGAATCAACCCTCAAAGCAATTAGAGGGTGCGATAACTATCGTTTTCACAACAACTGGAAACCCGTACTGGGCATTCTCAGGGATCAGGGTTGGTTTGCTGTAGATCGAGAATCGTTCTCAGTTCCTGCATCGCTTGGGTCGGGTTTTGGAAGTGGATGGCTTGCATTCCGACGGCCTGCGCTCCAGCGACGTTTTCCGGGAAATCATCCACGAAAACAGCTTCTTCAGGTAGGATGTTCATGCGTTCGAGGATGTGCTCGTAAATACGTGCATCGGGTTTGACGAGGCCAACTTCTGCGGAAATGACGATCTCATCAAATGCGTCCGCAATCTGCCAGGAGTTCTCCATTGCGTCTCTCAGGTCCGGCCAGGCGTTACTCAGTAAGCCGGTCTTGTATGCGGGACGCAGGTCGCGGATAAATTGGAGTAAACCCCGATCGATCCGATCACCCTTCCAGAAATCTCGTTCCAATTTCGTGCGAGCATCATGCGGCAGATCGAGTCGTTCGCACACCCAATTCCAAACGTCGTCTGCACTCGCCTGGCCGAGGGATGCCCTGCGCCCCATTTCCCCCTCGAAAACGAGATCTTCAAGTTCCCGCTTTTGAAGTCCAAGTCGCTTTTCCCAATGCGCTCTGCCACTTCGGTCGAGCGTGCGCACGATAACGCCGCCCAGATCCCAGATTACAGCTGTTAACTTGTGCTTGGTCATTTCCATCATTCTTCTTTGGGTTAACTTATTTAACCATCTTCCATCGGATTGTCGATCATGCGATGATCCTGAACGAGTGATTTGTGGTAACCAGATTGTATCCGATACTCCCCTGCCTGTCCGCGTCGAAGACGAATCTCACTTAGCGCGTTTCCGTGGCGAATTCAAGACCAGGGCGGAGTTCGAGTTCATAGGTAAACTGATTGCGTTTGATATGCATTCCGGCCTTTTCATAGAGGCGCGTGGCTCCGGTGGAACTGTCGGCATCCATACCCAGTCCTGCGCTAGGGCTTGTGTACGCAGAGTTCTTCGATCCAACCGATCTCGGGGTCGTCATTGGCCTCCGATTTGCATACCGCTACGCCTGTGATTTCATCCCCGTCGACGGCCAAAAACCACAAGGATGGGTCGTAGTAATCTTGATCGACGTTGAAATGAAGACAGTGTTCGAAACCTTGCCCGAAGGGTGTTTCTACGTAACCCCAGTGGTCTTGAAACGCTTCATCGACAGCCCGATAAACAGCTTCGGCGCCAACTAATCGATCTCTTTCCGATAGGTCGTATAGCGTTTGACCGACTTGAATCCGACGCTTTCATACAGCTGCAGCGCGCCGTTGGGATTCTGTGTGTCGACTCCCAGTCGGGCTTCCTGCATGCCTTTTCCCTGCATCATGAACAGACTCTGTGTGAGCAGCGCGCGGGCAAGCCCTCGCCTCCGCCAGGGTCGGCGAACACTGATGTTTTCCGTATACCCACACTTTCTCCCGTAGCGTTGATTTTCAACATGATCGATGAAGTTCAATACCATCCCGGCAACTTGATTCCCATCCCATGCCACTTTCCACAGATCAGGCTGGAAGCTGTCGCTCTGCTGCCACCACTCGTAAGCTGACTCGCTAGCCGGAGAGTAGCCCCAATGATCGCGGAATGCTTCGTCACTTGCTTCCCATACCAGACGATAGTCTTTGGGTTGAATGGGACGGATTTCCAGACCAGGAGGCAGCGTTTTTGATTCGATTTTTTCTGTGAGGGGACGCAGCATGTCGAAATCGTATCTTGTTGGCTGGTAGCCGTCCGATTCCAGCATTGTTTTCGAAGTGGCGTCGCTGTCTGTAATCCAGGTTTGGAAGAAGCGCGATCCGTTATTACGATGATGTTTTGCCAGTGTACGCAGGCGTTTCTGTGCAAATTCAAGCAGCATAGTGCCGATTCCGTTGTGTTGCCATTGCGGCAGGACATGTCCGATGTGTTGATAGATGCGAGGTCCCGGTTCCTCCTGGCGCCAATGGACGCGAACGAAAGCGACGACATCATCCGCTGCTTCTGCGAGCAGTACGTTTTTAAATGGATTAAAGTGGTTGAGGTAGGCAAATGTACGCGCCGCTTCCTCCTTGCTCCACAGATTTTCGATTCCCTGCGCATCGAAGCTGCGCTGCGTGACCTCTGCGATGCTGGCAATGTCCTCCTCACCGCGATAGGATCTGAAGCGCACACCCACGCGGGTGGATGTGGCGCTTCGACCGTTGGTTTGTTCTCTTTTCTGTTTTAACATCTGTTATTCCTTGAGAATTCGGGTAACGTGATTCAACCGTTTCGACTCAATTTCCCGGTGCGTTTTGCATACCGTTCCGCCACGCCAAAGATCTGTAAACCGAGCGGGATGGCGATCGCACCAATAATCAGCGCTGGCCAGATATCCGGCCAGAGGCTGCCGAGTGATGCGCCATCGAGCATGGCGGAACGCACACCCTGCAGCACATACGTCGCAGGGGAGACCACCGCAGCTTTTTGCAGCAGATCCGGAAGCACGGTGATCGGGTAGTAGACTCCGGATACGAGTAACAGCGTGGCGATGATCACGTGGGTCATTTGTGAGCCGCGCTCCGGAAAGAGCAGCGGCAGGATCGAGCCGACGATACCCACGCCGACAAACGAAAAGCTGCCGGAGAGTAGAACCACCGTTGCGCCGAAGATATTGGCCTGATCGAGATTAATCTGAAACAGCTCTACCGTCACCAACAAAATGACGCTCGTGAACAAGAAACTGTACACGACGGCGAACATCGTTTGACCGGTCATGTGGGTGATGCGGCGGATCGGCGCCATGAGCGTATACTCGATCGTGCCTTCCCAGCGTTCGAGACCGATGATGTCGGTGATCCAGTAAAAGATCGTGGCGAGATAGCGCCAAACGAGTGTCCCGATCACCAAATACAGTACCAGGAAACGACCGTCGACGCCCTCGCCTCCCACCTGTTCCATGCCCATACCAATGTAGCTTACCGAGAGGCTGTTGGTGATCGAATAGACCATCCAGACTATCTCCCAGGTCCAATAGCGCTTCACCAGATAGATGTTGCGCTCTACAAATGCGTAAGAAGCTCTCATTTCTTGAAATACTGACGATACCATGGCTAGAATGCCTCCGTTATTTCATCATTTCGGACAAAGGCGAGTGAAGATTAGTCCGCCTTTGTCCCATTTTCATTATTTTTGACCAGCTTTTTTCCCGTGAGTTCGAGGAATACGTCCTCCAACGTTGGTTCGTGATTGTTTGTTGTCTTGACCAGTTTCTTCAGGCGCGCGGGTGTATCCATGGCCACGACTTTACCGAGGTCCATAATGGCAATGCGGTCACACAGAACGTCCGCCTCCACCATGTCGTGCGTTGTGAGTAGGATCGTCGTGCCGTCCCGTTCACGGACTTCACGCACCAGGGCTTGTACCTCACGTTTCGAGTGTGGATCAAGCCCGGTCGTCGGTTCGTCGAGCAAGAGAACGGCGGGCCGCGTCAGCAGGGCTCGCGCAATGGCGACTTTCTGCTGCATGCCGCGCGACATCTCTTCCACTGGTTTCCTGATCGAAGCATCTTCGAGGCCCAAACGTTCCAGGAGTTCCTGCGCGCGCACACGTGCCTTGCGATTGTTCAATCCGTACAGATGCGCAGCGTAACTCAGGTTTTCCATTGGGGAGAGTTTCTTGAAGAAGGATGCCTCGACGGAAACCCGGTTGATCAAACGCTGAACGATAATCGGCTCTCGGACGACGTCGTGTCCAAAAATGGACACTTTCCCGCTGTCCGGTAAGAGCAACGTGGCGATCACGCGTACCAGTGTGGACTTGCCAGAACCGTTGGGACCCAGCACGCCGAAGATCTCCCCCCGTTTCACCTGAAAGGTAACGCGATCGACAGCGACGGTGGCGGAATCCTGACCGTTCTTGTTGCGACGACGCCATTGCAGACGGTGATTCTTGTTGAACACCTTGTAGGCTTCTTGAACTTGGATGGCTGTTTGGTTCATCGATTATCTCCTTTATAAACAAAATGGCCGCGGGTTTCCGCGGCCTAAAAGTGTGTCGAAAATAAAAAAAAACCGCGGGCGCTGGAGCGCACCGCGGTCTCGTGAAAACGAGACGGTTACCTGACGGTAGGCGCACTCCGCGAAGGCATGCTGGCAACGAATCCAATATCGGACTGCATGCGAAGCACATGGATATTGCTGACGTTAATTTCCATATTACTGTGCGCCTTCCTTTCTCGAGTAGATGCGCCTAGTCTACAGGAAAACCATCCCATCGTCAAGATTTTTCCCCAAAAAGGGTCACGCTTGTATCAGGGCATTTGCAGCATGGCGATCGCCTGCTCGACCGAAGCAGGACTGCCGATCAGGCCGTTGCGGTTTCCCGGTTAGCTAAGGATGAGCTGTAGCGTAAGTTGATGTCTTTGCATCCAATGATCAAACCGGCGAACAACTCCCCAACGACGATAGGCCAACGCATGCGCTGAAAGCGGCTGACGAGTACAGGCACGACCACGGCAAGGACCGTGATGAGCAGGAGGGCAGAAAATGGATAGTGTTCCAAAGGAACTACTCAGATCTGTTGGATTATAAATGCCTACTGCTTCATCATCCCGAACGGGGTTTGACGGCGTTGATGAAATCGGCGAAGAGGCCATAAGCCGTAGTCTCTGGGCTCGGATCCGTTTCCACGAGCGTGAGGTCACCGAGCACATCGCTCTGGAAGGTGATGGCAGAAGAAGTGCCTTGCACATTGAAAAGCGGACTGTCAGGTCCTACCAAAGCCGGTCGGACGCTGGCGTGAATCTCTCCTGCTCGTTTTTCCGCCCGGCAGAGCAGCTTCCAGCGCGTCCTTTCCGAGGCGGCCGAAGTGACATCTTCCAGGCTGATATTTTCGATCCCCTCCCGTTCAACTTGATCCGGTATCAGCGGTACGCCCATGAGCACGGTCACCAGGGCGGCCACTTTAATGGCGGCGTCCCAACCCTGTGTGTCGCCCTGCGGGTCGCTTTCGGCGATGCCGATGGATTCGGCGACGGCCAGCGCTTCGGCGAACGATTTGCCGTCCTCCATGAGGGTGAGAATCAGGTTGGTAGTTGAGTTCAGTATGCCTTCGAAGGATCGGACTTCGGCCGCGGGAAGCGTCTCTCGCCACAACCCAAACACTGGGGCGCCGTCCATTACGGTGGATTCGAAAAGGAAGTGTTTGCCGTGTTTTTTCGCCAGAGTGGTTAATCGATCGTAGGCATGTACGACCGGGCCTTTGTTGGCGGTGATGGCATGCATGCCATTTTCCAAAGCGGTGCGGATGTGATCGATTGCCGGCTGACCGGTCTGGTAATTGACGGGTGTATTTTCGAACAACACGTCCGCAGCGCAGGTACGGATGAATTCGAGGCCGTCTTCCGGCGGCTCGGCTGCCGAGAGCGGATGGAGGGATTTGCCTTGATCGGCGAGTGCAAGTGCTTCCTGGAGGTCAAGACCTCGCGAATCCATTGCGACACCATGCCGTCCTGTGGCGATGCCCACGGCCCGATAGGTCAGATTATATTGATCGCGCAGCAATGTCTGTTTATCCAGAAAGAGACGCGCCAGCGCCTGGCCGACATTGCCGAATCCTAAAAATGCGATTTTGACTTCCTGCATGTTGCCTCGATTAGTATCGGTAATTGCAAGCGATTATACCAATGGGTAGGGATAAGGCCGTCCCGGGCCGGGTTTGGGGAAACGCCGTGCCGCCAGCAATTGACTGGCGCGGTCCTTCAGGGCTTGAAGTTCTTCTGCGGAGAGCAATTCCAAATAAGCCTGTATAAGCTCATCATCCTCTTCCAGGCGTTTGTGAAACGATGCTACGTCAGTGAGAATATCCTCTGGGATGGCTTCGTCGATGAAATCCCACAGCACGGTGCGCAGTTTGTAGTCTTGATGGAAACAAATGCCGTGATCGATTAAGTAGATACGTTCATCCGGGGTAAGGAGAACGTGCCCGCCTTTACGATCGGCGTTGTTGATCAGATAGTCGAAAACGACGACGGGCCGCAGCTGTTGTTTCTCCGCATCGCTGAAGGTGAAGTAGTGTCGTTCCGGATCGGCGTCGATGAAGAGCTGCAGCGAACCTGAGCCGGCAGGGCCGTCCTGGCGCAGTACGGTCAGTGGAACGAGGTCCCACCCCAGTGTGTCGCTGGTTAAATAAGCGGCGACTTCGCGGGCGCCGAGGGATCCGCGCGGGAAGTCCCACAGCGGTCGTTCCCCCTGAGAAGGCTTGTATACGGCCGGAAGGGTTTCTTCATCGCAGGTTACCTGCGCGAGGAAAGTGTAATTCGAGCTCCAGGTAAATTGACCCACGATTTCGATCTCGCCGTAGGTGATGGCGTGCAGCACGTTTTGATGTTCACGAGTTGTGGGAATCGTCTTCTTCGATTTCATCATGCTGGAGACCGCTTGTTAGAAATATGTTTTACGTAGGAATCTTGGAAGCGTTAATGCTTGTGCCCATTGCGTTTCGGGCAGAAGTGACCCTCGGGATCGATGGGTTGACCACAGTTTCCGCAAATCGGACGTCCACGGCTGGCGACCTCCAATCCCCAGGCACACATGCTGCGAAGCTGAGATCGGGTACACCAGAATCGAGCGACATCGGCTGCCTCCGGATCGTTGTCATCGGCTTGAATCTCGCGCGCGACGAGCACCAGCAGGTCGTTCTCATCATCATACCCCAGACGCATGTGCCCGACTCGAAAAACAGGGTCGATAGGTTTTTCAAGCTCCATTTCATCTTCGATATAAACCGCTTCGGCATTGGAAAGATCGGGGAAGCGTTTGTCCAGATCGGCAAGGAATTGCTCCAGGCCGATCGCCAGCGACTGCACCTGCTGCTTCTCCACGATCAAGGTGATTATTTCTTCGTCCTTGCGCGCTTGGATATAGAAGACGCGTTGACCTTGCGGGCCAATGGCCCCGGTCGTAATTCGACTTACAGGCTTCAGATCGTACTCCTTGGCTGACATCCCAACTCCGCGAACAATGTCTCCTTTGAGACTTTTATTATTTACCACGCTCTACAAAAAGTATATCATCCTCAATCGGCCGCGACGGTCGCACGCCGGTCATTCAAACCGAGAAGGCAGACATGTCCGTCGTTGATCTGAAGAATGCTGATGGACGCCGGTGCGATGGTCAGGCGTTGGAAAAGGTCGAGCGGCAAACCGATGTAATGGGCGATGGCGAGTTTGATGGGGTCAGAATGGAAAATGCAGGCGATAGCCGCTTTGGGTGTTCCATGCTTGGCGCGCAGCGTTTCCAGCTCGCTGACGATGCGGGCTTGCGCTTCCGGAAAGGATTCGCCATTAGGAAAACGAGCCAGCGAAGGAATGGTTTGAATGATGCGCCAGAGTTTACGGCTGCGCAATCTTTTCAGGGAAGCCCCTTGCCACTGGCCATACTTGATCTCACTCAGGTTCTCGCGAACGATGATTTCCTTTTTCTTCGATGCGGCCAGGGGCGTAGCGGTTTCCGTCGCCCGTTCGAGCGGGCTGGAAATGATCGCACGGAGTCGCACGGGTTTTAAGATTTCAGCCAGGGCGGCTGCCTGCAGCTTTCCACGCGCATTTAAATGCACGTTCGGAAGCCGGCCGGCGAGTTTGCCCGTTTTTACATAGTCGTTCTCGGCATGTCGGATGAGAAGCATTGTGGTCATACTCGTCACTCAGTTTCTCTGACCACCACGGCGAATATGGTTTCGCTTGATGGTTTGAATTTCGCTTTCCTGCGGGTCGGGAAGGGATTCGACCTGTTCGATTCCCAATGCTTTTCGCTGTGCCTCGCGCCAGCGCACCAGTCTTTGTTCGACTTCGGTCTCATATCCCTGATCCGAAGGTTTGTAGAACAATTTACCCAGGAGATTGTCGGGTAAATATTGTTGGCCAATGTGATGCGCGGAGAATTCGTGCGGGTATTGATAGCCCTCGCCGTGGCCCAATGCCTTCGCATCGCGGTTGGCGTCCTGCAGGTGTTTGGGCACGTCGATGATGCCGCTTTCCTCGACCAGTTTGTAGGCCTTGAAGTAGGAGACGGCGCTGTTGGATTTGGGCGCCGTGGCGAGGTAGAGCGTGGCCTCAACGATGGGATAGACGCCTTCGGGCAGGCCGACGAATTCGAAGGACTGCATGGCCGCGGCTGCGACGACCAATCCCATGGGATCGGCCAGGCCAATGTCCTCGGATGCCAGGATGAGCAGCCTGCGTAAAATGAAGCGTGGATCCTCGCCGGCGTAAAGCATCTTCGCCAACCAGTAGAGTGCGGCATCGGGGTCCGATCCGCGGATGGATTTAATGAAGGCGGAGATTGTGTCGTAGTGCGCATCCCCATCTTTGTCGTAGAGGATGGCTCTACGTTGGATCGATTCCTGCGCGACGTCGAGGTTGATATGGATCGTGCCGTTTGAGTCGGGTGGGGTTGTTTCCACGGCGAGTTCGAGTGCGTTGAGGGCGTTACGCGCGTCTCCGCCGGCGACGTGAATGAGATGCCCCAGCGCATCTTCGTCGATCGAAACCGCTCTCCCGCCGTAACCTCGGTCTTTATCCTGCAGGGCATTTTCAATCACGCGGCGTAAATCGTCATTCTCGAGTGGGCGCAGTTGAAATATGCGCGAGCGCGAGACCAGTGCCCCGATGACTTCGAAATACGGGTTCTCCGTGGTCGCCCCGATCAAGGTGATGGTGCCGTTCTCGACGTGGGGCAGGAGGGCGTCTTGCTGGGCTTTGTTCCAGCGGTGGACTTCGTCGACGAAGAGGATCGTGCGTTTGCTGTACAGCTTGCGCCGTTCCTGTGCTTCGTGAATCACACGCCGCAGTTCCGGTTTGCCGGCCAGCACGGCGGACATGGTCTCGAAATGGGATTGGGTCGTGTTGGCGATGATCATGGCCAGGGTCGTTTTGCCGGTTCCCGGCGGACCCCAGAGAATGATCGAGGCGAAAAGACGGTCGGCTTGAATGGCGCGGCGCAGCAAACACTCCTCACCGACGATTTCTTCCTGGCCGATGAATTCATCCAGCGTGCGCGGCCGGATACGCGCCGCCAACGGGGCTTCGTGCATCATGCGATTGCTCAAGGCGTGATCGAAGAGGTCCATGTTGATTATCGATATTGTACCAACGAGTTGCCTTGCTAGCGGCCTGGAAACGTAAGAAAGATGGAAGTTGATGCTGTGGGTCATCGTCCGGGGATACATCGAAGTGGATGCTCCCGGTTTTGCAGGCCGAGTCAGCTGACGATGGATTGCCAATACCGAGAAAAGCGGGCTATGTTAGAATGTCCCCTCGAAAATGGCCGAAATCACCATCCTGAGTGTGAGATGATTGTGAGCGAAGACGACACAATGACGCAGGCTTTCACCCTGGCATCGGCTTCTCCGAGAAGGCGAGATTTGATGGCGCTAACCGGTTGGGAGGTGCGCGTCGTGTCTACAGACGTCAACGAAGCCTCGAATCCCGGTGAGGATGCACACGCGCTGGCTTGCCGCCTGGCGCAGGCGAAAGCCAGGCGCGCGGCAGAAGAAGTGAGCGGTCAAGGCGTTCTTCTCGCAGCCGATACGGTCGTGGCGTATGAAGGTCAACTTCTCGGCAAACCGATCGACAATGCGGATGCGATTCGTATGTTGACCGCGCTGCGTGGGCGGGAACATACCGTAGTGACCGCCCTGGCGATCGTCCCGTCTGGAAATGGGGCGTTGATCACGGAGGCCTGTGAGACCCGGGTCCCCATGCGGGAATACGCCATGGCGGAAATGAACGCCTATGTCGGCTCCGGCGGCGCATTCGATAAAGCCGGCGGATATGGGATCCAGGATGGAAATTTCCAGCCGGTCGCAATGGAGCGAATGGTTGGCTGCTTTGCCAACGTGATGGGTTTGCCGTTATGCCATCTCGTACGAACAGCACGCCGCATGGGGATCGAGCCGCCGAACGACGTACCGGTGGCATGTCAGGCGTATACCGGTTACACTTGCCCAGTGTACGACGAGATTTTGAGGGACGTATCGTGAGACGATTATCGATTGTCTTTCTTTTCCTGCTTTTAATGTCCGCTTGTTCGGACTCGAGCGGCACGCCGAAACCGAATGGGGATGACGGTTTGCCCGATCCGGAGGTGACCACACTTGCCGCGCCGAACCCGGATGATGTGGCGGTGAAATTCCTGGATGCCTGGAAGGACATGGACTATGCGTCCATGTATGCGCTCTTGAGTCCGCTGGCCCAGGATGGGCTCCCCGAGGAAGTGTTCGTCGAACGCTATGAGTACTTACGTTCAACGGCGAACATCACCAGCGTCGATTACCAGATCGTTTCGAGCCTGGTGATCAGCCCGCAGGACGCGGAAGTTCGTTATCGCCTGACACTCACCAGCGGTGTTGTCGGTGACATTATGCGTGAAACGTGTATGGATTTGAAGCGCGAAGGCGAAGCTTGGCGCATCGCCTGGACGGATGGCATGATCCTGCCCGAACTCGAGGGTGGCAATAGATTACGGATGACCACATTGACGTCGACAAGAGCGAATATTTACGATCGCAATGGGCTGGCGCTTGCCTCCGAAGCGGCGGCCGACGAGCCCAATGTGGCAGCGTTATGGCTGCAGCCCAATTTAATTGGGGACGAAGATTCAGAGGACACCATGCTCTCGGCGCTGCGTCGTATGTTCGGATTGTCGGACAGCGATTTGATCTATCAACGCTACGCGGCGATCCGCTATACGGATTACTTCACCATGCTGGGGACGGTGCCCTACAGTACGTATAAAAATCGCGGCGGGGAGATCGCCGAGTTGGATGCGGTGAAGGTGCGTTTGTACAGTTCTCGCTATTACTATGGCCGCGGCCTGACGCCGTTTGCCGGCGCGGCTGCCCCGCACGCCGTGGGGTATGCCAGCCAGATTCAGGAAGATGAGCTGGAAGAGCTTCGTGCGCTTGGTTACGCCGGAGACGAATTCGTCGGCCGAACCGGCATCGAGGCCGTCTATGAAGATGAACTGCGCGGTGTTCCGGGCGGCACGCTGTATTTCACCGATCCGGAGGGTAACATTACGGATACGATCGCCTCGCGCGAACTCCAGCTTCCCTACGCAGTCTATACGACCCTGGATCGCGATTTGCAGATGGCGGCGCAGGAAGCGTTTGTTGGGGAATATTATGCCGGTGCGATCGTGGTGCTCGAACGCGACACGGGCGCCGTGCTGGCGATGGCCTCCTCGCCGGGTTTCGACTCCAATCTCTTCGATTTCGAAAATCCGACCGTAGCATACGGTAATCCGTTTGAACTCTTGGGTAATAGTCCCTTTGAGCCGTATACCAATCGAGCGACAAATGGGTTGTACCCGCCGGGATCGACGTTCAAGATCGTCACCATGGCGGCGGCGCTCGAATCCGGAGAGTACAGCGCCAACACGATGTACGACTGCCAATTGGAATTCATGGAGCTTTATGACAGGACGGGTAATCCTGACGATATCCTGGTGGATTGGCGAAAAGAGAAGGAATGGCCGCCTGCTGGTGATATCACGCTTGTGCAGGGCCTGGAGTATTCCTGCAATCCATATTTTTATCACATCGGCCTGGACTTGTTCGATAAAGGCTACACCACTGCGATTCCGGATATGGCGGCGGCTTTCGGGCTGGGGCAGGAGACGGGAATCGAGATCGGTGAAACGGAGGGCCTGGTTCCCAACCCGGAATGGAAGTTGGCTGAGATCGGTATGGAATGGGGCATGCATGATCCCGTGAATCTGGCGATCGGACAAGGCGCCATGGTAGTCACGCCGCTGCAAGTGGCGCGGATGGTGGCGGCAGTCGGAAACGGCGGCACTTTGTATCGCCCGAGTCTGGTGCTGCGCGTCGAAAACGCCGATGGCGAGGTGCGTTACGAATTTTCGCCTGAAGTGCAGGGCGAACTGCCGGTGAGTCCGGAGAACCTGGCCACCATCCAGCAGGCCATGACCAACGTGGTGCGTGTGACGACGGCAACCGCCTACCGCAAGTTCCTCGGCCTGAATATTAACATTGCCGGCAAGACTGGAACGGCGTCCACTGGGCGGACTGAAGAATCCCACGCCTGGTTCGTCGGTTATACGTTCGAGGAGCGGGAGAACTTGCCGGATATTGCCATCGTCGTCGTGCTGGATTTCGCCGGTGAGGGCTCGGATATCGCCGCGCCGGTCTTCCGCAGGATCGTGGAGACCTATTTCCGCGGCCAGCCGCAGTCGCTTTATCCCTGGGAAGCGCGCATCGGCGTGCCCAAGACGGAAACACCGGAACCGGAAGAGGGGGAAGAGACAGAAGCCACACCTGAGCCCGAATAAAGGGTAAACCCTTGTCTGATGAACGCAAGCTGCCTGGCCTGATCGTACGAGCCCAATCTGGTCTGTTTCACGTCGAAACGGATGAGGGCATCGTCGTAGCGGAGCTGCGCGGCCGTTTGACGAAAGAGCGAATGGAGACCGATGCGGCCGCGTTGGGCGATCGGGTCCGGGTGCAGGTGCACGAAGATGGCTCGGCGACAATCGAAGAAGTCGAGGAGCGCCAGAGTGTGCTCTCCCGGCGGTCGCCTGGTAGGACCGAAATCGAGCAAGTCATCGTGGCCAACCCGGATCAGATGATCTTCGTCTTTGCCTGCGCCGAACCGGACCCCAATTTCCGCATGTTGGATCGCCTCCTGGTGGTCGCCGAGCGGGAAGTAATACCGGCGATTGTCTGTGCGAACAAGATCGACCTGGTCACACGCCGCAGTGCCCAAGCAGAAT
>Ga0307439_1000679_pt1 | contig 23230 bp, 21 predicted proteins | sample SalMarWE160490MG_FD_202142 | JGI IMG/M metagenome (GOLD analysis project Ga0307439, IMG submission 202142) | Salt marsh sediment microbial communities from the Plum Island Ecosystem LTER, Massachusetts, United States - WE1604-90 | ecosystem: Environmental > Aquatic > Marine > Intertidal zone >... | reverse complement strand
ATAACATCCTTTGTGTATTCTTTACCGTTTATCGTTATTGAGCCGAAATTGTATTTATCGATTTTCATTTTAATTCAAAAAAAACACAGAGCCCACCTTTCCACACCCAATCTTTCTAACCACAGAGCGCACAGAGTTTTTCTTTTTTTTACTAATTCACTAATTTACTAATATACTAATCTTGGCTGCTCCCTGCTTACTATCTATAATATATTTATTGTTTTCGTTGACGCAAGAGGGTTTGAGGGTGTTGACAATGCCAAATGATTTATATATAATTACGATTAATCTAGTGCGAGAGTGGCGGAACTGGTAGACGCGCTGGACTTAGGATCCAGTACTAAGTGAAACGGTGTGGGGGTTCAAATCCCCCCTCTCGCAAAGAATAAAACGAAAAAAAATCTAAATGGGGGTTTAATTGCAGGATTTAACAGTGGCTTTTAAAGAGAAAAAGTTGAAAGAAGAAATGAATAAATTAGCTGAAGAACTAAAGAAGGATGTTTCTATTCCTGGCTTTAGAAAAGGGAAAGTGCCTGTTGACATGATAAAAGCTCGTTTTGGTCCTCAACTGAGGGCTGAGAGCCTTCAAAAGTTAATACAGGACAAAATGAGCGATATTATTAGGGAATATGAGCCTTTCATTTATGGTCCTCCGATAGTTAAAAATTTAGACGAAGATGATAAAGAGGTCCGTTTTAAGGTCTCGCTGGATATTCCACCCAAAATAGATATGGATTTATCAGTTATTGAAATAGACGAGAAGAATGAGGAAGAAATTGATATTTCGACTGAGTTGGACAAATTAAGGGAGATAAATAGTGAATTAAAACCAGTGAATAGAGAAGTGAGAAAAGGAGATATTGTTTTCCTGGATATTAAAAGTGGGGAAGAAGTAATTTCTAATTACTCATGGGAAATCAGCGATGATATATTTTCTGAAAAACTCATTGGTTTAACTATTGAAGAAGAAAAAAAAGAGATTGGCATAGAATTACCGGAGAATTTTACCTTAAAAGGTTTTACAAATAATGAGGGATTTGTAAAAGTCAATATAATTGAGATTAAGGAAAAAATTAAACCTCTTTTAGATGACGAATTTGCCAAAGACCTCGGTTTTAAAGACCTTGATGACTTAAAGGAAAACATTAGAGATAATATTGAAGAAGAGAGAAAAAAGGACAGAGAAGATAATTTGAAAAACAAGGTTGTGGAAAAGGCTCTTGATTTAGCAGGAAACTTTGAAGTAAGCCCAACGCTTGTTAAATTAATCGGCGCTAAAGGCTTAGATAAAGAGAAAGCTGCAAGTAATGCCAGAACAATTGTGCTTCTTGATTCTATAGCACTGAAAGAAAAAATGACAGTAGAGGACGGGGAACTGGACGAATGGATGGAGAAAATAGCTGATTCGGATGAGGAAGTATTTGAAGAATTTGGAGAAGAAGCTATTCGTTTCGTAAAGCAATCAATTTTGCGTGAAAAAACTTTGGACTTCTTGCTTAATAAAGCAAAAGGGGAGGATCCTAATGCATAATCAGTTAACTATACCCTATGTTATTGAAAAAACTGCTCATGGCGAAAGGGCTTATGATATTTATTCCCGACTTTTGAAAGATAGAATAATATTTATAGGGTCTGAAATAGACCAGCCTACATCTAATAGTGTGATAGCCCAGTTATTATTTCTTGAAGCGAAAGCACCCGATAAGGAAATTCAAATTTATATAAATAGTCTTGGCGGAAGTGTATCAGATGGGCTTGCTATTTATGATACTATGCAGTACATTCGTGCTCCGATATCAACAATATCTGTTGGTATTTCTGCTTCTATCGCGGCAATAATACTAACAGCCGGAACAAAAGGTAAAAGATTTGCCCTTCCTAACTCACGCATTCTTCTCCACCAGCCTTCAGGGGCTGTTAAGGGGGTAGCATCCGATATAGAAATACATGCTGATGAAATCATAAAGATTAGAGAAAGATTACACAAAATTCTTTCTGAACATACAAATCAAGCTCTGAAGAAGATCAAAGCTGACACAGACAGGGATTTTTGGATGACATCACAAGAAGCCCTCGCGTACGGTCTCATTGATGAAGTAATTAAAACCAGAAAGGAAATAATTAATGAGAAAAAAGTTTGAAGACGCTTTTTGTTCTTTCTGCGGGTGTCCTCATTCGGAAACTGCACGACTTATATCCGGAAAGGAAGATACATATATCTGTGAAGACTGTATTGAACTTTTTGCTGATTTTCTGGAAGAAGAAACCAAAAATTTGCCGAAACAATTTGATTTTGATATTCCAACACCTGCCGAAATAAAAGAAAATCTTGATAGATACGTTATAGGTCAAGAAAAGGCAAAAAAGACCCTTTCGGTAGCTGTATATAATCATTACAAAAAAATTAAATATCAACAAAAAGAAGTAGAAATTGATAAATCGAATATCCTTCTTATTGGACCTACCGGTGTGGGTAAAACTCTCCTTGTCCAAACACTTGCTAAGTTCTTAGATATCCCTCTAGCTCTTTCAGATGCCACTTCTTTAACAGAAGCAGGTTATGTAGGCGAAGACGTTGAGAATCTTCTTGTGAGACTCCTTCAGGCTGCGAATTATGATGTAGAATTAGCTGAAAAAGGTATTGTTTACATAGATGAGTTGGATAAGATTGGAAGAAAATCTGAGAATCCTTCTATTACAAGGGATGTCTCGGGTGAAGGTGTCCAAGAGGCTTTGCTAAAAATAATAGAAGGGTCTATTGTAAATGTACCTCCTCAAGGAGGCAGAAAACACCCTGAACAGGAATTCATAAGTTTAAATACAAAAAACATTCTTTTTATTGCTGGAGGTACTTTTGACGGACTCCAGGATATAATAAAAAGCAGATTACAGTCAAATCCGCTCGGTTTTAATGTTTCTATAAAAGATAATAAATTGAGTTATTCTGAAAATATATTAGAAGGTGTTGAACCGCATGATCTTATGCATTATGGATTGATACCTGAACTTGTAGGAAGACTTCCTGTAATTGCTGCTTTGAATAGACTGTCGATTTCCGATCTTACTGATATTCTGTGTAAGCCAAATAATGCCCTGGTTAAACAGTACAAACAACTTCTGGATTGGGATGGTATTAAATTAACTTTTACTCGTCCCGCCTTGAATGAAATTTCCAGAAGAGCTTCAAAAATGAAAACAGGAGCCAGAGCATTAAGGGGAATAATCGAAGAATTGATGCTTGATTTAATGTTTAACCTACCTCAAATGAGAAATATAGAAGCTTGCCGAATTACGAAATCAACAATTACGAAACACACTCCGCCGCAGATAATTCGTAAAAAGAAAAAGGCTCAATGAGGTAGGAGAGTATAATTTAAAAGGCGAAATTCCCTTAAAAATGATTAAATGGTCCCCTTTTAGGTCTATATCTGTTGTATATATTTCAATAATTTTGTTGGGTGCAGTATTACTGAAACTTCCTGTAGCAAATAAAGGTATTTCTTTTATAGATTCGATATTTACTTCAACGTCAGCGATATGTGTTACGGGTTTAATTGTTAAAGATACCGCGTTAGATTTTACTCTCGCCGGAAAAGCTATAATACTATTTTTGATTCAAACGGGAGGTATGGGTTACATGGCTGTGGCGAGTTTATTTATGACCTTATTTGCGATTAAACCTGATAAAAGGCAGAATATTGTTGTTCAACAAGAATTTAGTCTGTTTAGCCGGGATAATACGCTAATGTTTTTGAGATTGGTTATAATGACCACATTTATTTTTGAAATGTTAGGTTTTGTTTTCTTTTTCTTAGGATTTAAAGATGTTTTCAATACTAACGAAACAATCTTCCATGCAATTTTTCATTCCGTTAGTTCTTTCTGTAATGCTGGTTTCAGTTCTTTTTCAAATAATCTGGCATGTTTTGCAAATAAACCTATTGTTGGCTTAACTGCTGCGTTTCTTTTTATTACTGGAGGTCTTGGCTTTATTGTTATTGTTGACATAATAGAACGCTTAAAGGGAGAAAAAAGATATCTTACAGAACATTCCAGAATTGTTCTTTATTCAACATTAATACTTATTATTCTTGGAACTACTTGTGTATATGTCTTGGAATACGGAAACACCCTCACCGGAAATAAAATAATGTCGAAATTTATTATCTCATTCTTCACTGCAACTACGCCCAGAACAGCTGGATTTTCACTGTTAAATATTGGGAACTTACTTCCTACGACTCTTTTGATAATAGTATTACTTATGTTTATAGGAGCTTCTCCGGGAGGTACCGGTGGTGGAATAAAGACAACCACATTTATAATAATTTCAAATTTCTTCACTTCAAGATTAAAAGGTGTAAAATCGGTAAATATTGAGAAACGTCGAATTCCTGAAGAACAGGTAAACAAAGCATTGACACTTTTTCTTATTTCGTTAATATTGACAATAACTATGATTGGTATTTTAAGCTTTACAGAAAGAGAAATAGTTAAAGAAATAGGGATCCTACCGATAATATTTGAAGAAGTTTCCGCCTTTGGGACTGTTGGGTTATCAATGGGTTCCTCCGTACGTCCGACACTATCACTTTCTCACGATTTTACGTTTCTTGGTAAATTGATAATAATCATAACAATGTTAGCGGGAAGAATTGGACCTCTCACTCTGGTCGCTACAGTTTTAAAGAAAAAGAGTGAAAGCTTCCAATATCCTCTTGCGAAGGTACAAATAGGATGATTGGAAAGACTGAAAAGAGACAGTATTTCGTAGTAGTTGGTTTGGGTACTTTTGGATTAACAGTTGCATCAGAGCTTCTTAAAAGAGGTTGTCAGGTTACTGCTATCGATAAAGACGAAAAAAAGGTTGAATTAGCCTCCGAATTTGCAATAGACGTTATAATCGCTGACGGAAGAGATAAGAAACCTCTTGAAGAGTCCGGAGTTTCTTCCGCGGATGCCGCCATTGTTTCTATTGGAGAAGATCTTGAAGCTTCCTTTTTGGTAACTCTTCATCTGAAAGAGCTAGGAATAAAATGGATTGTGACCAAAGCTTCTTCCTCATCTCAGGGAGAAATTCTTGAAAAAATAGGCGCTGACAGAATTATTTATCCGGAAGAAGAAATGGCAAAAAAACTTGCAGATCAACTTCTTAACCCCTCCATAATTAATTATCTTCAACTGAATGATACGGTCGGTATCATGGAGTCAGGAACACCAGACCCATTTATCGGCAAAACGCCAAAAGGACTTTCTCTGCGAAATAAATATGGATTAAATTTAATTGCTATAAAGAGAAAAGTTCAGAAAAAAAATGCTGCTGAAGTTGTTGAGGACTTGATAGTTGTTCCTTCGTCCGACGAAAAAATAGAAGAGGGAGATACTTTACTTGTTATAGGAGATCATAAATCTCTTGAAAAATTTAAAAAAATGCAGCGTACAGACAATGGACAGGATGAGAATTAAGGATTTTAATATAACCAGGCTTCTTGAATCTCTACCGACAGGATTGATTCTGATCGATAAAAATAAAATAATTATTGAAGCTAATCCCGAAGCAAAAAAACTTCTCGGTAGAAATATCGAGTCCAAAGACATAGAAAATATTTTCAAGAACGCCGAAAAGGGTTTATTTAATAATGTTTTAAATGGTGAAAGTATCGAAAGAAGTGTACTTGAATTAGGTAATTTATTAATAGGTTTCAGCGCCTCGCCTGTTTTCGATAATGAAAATAATATAGTGGGGTCTTCAATTATTTTAAGGGATATTACGGAAATTCGCGAAATGGAAGAAGAACTCAGGAGAAAGGATCGACTTGCCGCTCTTGGAGAGATGGTAGCGGGATTGGCGCATGAAATCAGAAATCCACTTGCTTCGATTAAAGCAGGTATTGAATCCCTATCCTTTGAAAGGGGAAAAAGCAGCAATAATTTAAAATTTCAGTCAATTGTATTGCATGAAATTACACGTCTTGAGAGAATAGTAAACGATATGACCCTGTATGCATCAGATAGAGATTTAATGAAGACCAAAGTTAATCTAAAGGGTTTAATTGGCGAAATACTATTAATGTTCAGTCAGGAAATAGCAGAAAAGAACATACATGTAAAAAATAACTTAAAAGGCAATCTTGTATGTTATGTAGATAGAGATAAGATTATTACAGTTTTAAATAATTTATTTTTGAATGCCATGGAAGCGATAGGAGAAAACGGCCATATTGAATTTAACATCAGGAGAGGTAAAAATAATATGATAATTCTAGTAAAGGACGATGGGGGAGGTATACCTGAAGAGATTATCCCTAAACTATTTATTCCGTTTTTTACCACAAAAAGTAAAGGTACGGGTCTGGGTTTATCAATAGTTAATAGAATGATTCAAAATCATCATGGCACTATTAAAGCTACCAATGAAGGAAAGGGAACTTGTTTTACAATAACTTTACCAAAAGGAAGAGAAGATGGGCGGTAAAATACTAATAGTTGATGATGAAAAAAATTTAGTAGAAGTTATAGAAGCTATACTTTCTGAGTTGAATACTGAGGAAGACAATTCTTATGAGATTAGAAAAGCTTATAATGCGTCCGATGGTATAAGCATAGCTATGGATTTTATGCCTGATGTAGCCCTTCTTGATCTCAGATTGCCTGATCGCCCCGGTACAGAAGTTCTGACTGCCTTAAAAGAACAGGATAACGAAATTCAGGTAATAATGATGACTGCGCACGCTTCCATTGAAACCGCAATTAAATCAGTTAGAGAGAAAGCTTATGATTACATTCAAAAACCTTTACCTTCAAGAAACCATTTACAAAACCTTATAAAAAATGCGCTTGATAGAAGATATCTACTTCTGGAAAAGAAAAAATTAATGATGGAAATATCAGATGCTAACATGGCATTAGAGGAGGCAAACAATGAGCTTCAAGAAGCTAAATCACAGGTTGACCAAAAATTAAGGAGTAAAGTTAAGGAATTATCTTTATTAAATCAATTTTCCCAAGCGCTTTTAAACTCCAATGATCTTTCTGCTCTGATTGAAAAAATTCCCGAAGCTGTGATGGCTCTTACCGCCTCAAGCGGAGTGATGCTTATACTAAAGGGATCGAAAGCAAACAAATTCAGTGTACATTCAACTGGGGGAGATGTTGACCTGTCTTCCGGAGATGAAATAAAGGCAGGAAAAGAACCTTTCGGACTTGTCAATAATAAAGGTCCGTGGAAAACCGATGAATATATCTGTTCTCCGCTAAATTATGCGGAAGATACTTTAGGTGTGCTGGCAATAGGGAAAGCCGAAAAAGAAGTATCTCCTGACCTTATCCAAACCATAACCAGTAATCTTTCAATCTGTTTGTATACAGGAATGCTAAATGATACTTTGAAGGCGAGTTATATCGAGGCTGTCCTTTCTTTTATAAAGGTAGAGGAGTCCATAAATCCTGAATTAAGGGCTCATAGCGAAAGAGTAAGTAAACTTTCTATAGGAATTGCAAATAAATTTGGTGTTAATAAAAGAGATATAAATAATATTAGATTTGCTGCACTTCTGCAGAATTTAGGTAAATTAGGAAAGGGAGATGAAATAAGCTCCGAGTTGTTAAGTGCAAAGATAATAAGCCCTTTAAAATTCTTAAGCAAAAGCAGAAATATCCTTGAACACCTTTATGAAAATTATGATGGGTCAGGCAAACCCGAAGGACAGAAAGGAGATGCCATTCCAATTGGCTCCAGGATTATTCGTGTATCAAATGAAATCGATGAACTTCAGTCAAAAGGAAACAGTAAAGAAGAAATCATAAAAGAAATAGAAGGAAAAGCTGGGTCAATATATGATCCGGGAGTAGTAAATACTTTACAAGAAGTTATCAAATCTTAATAATGCTTAACATCTGTACAGTCGGCCAGTACTGGAAAGATAAATTTGGAGAAAAGGTATATAGAATTAGCATTGATGGTGGTTTTACCTGTCCCACTAGAGACGGCACTAAGGGTAGGCGAGGTTGTTATTTTTGTGATGAAGAAGGCTCAAGAATGCGTGATAATGATTCGCCACTTAGTATAGAGGTACAAATTAAAGAAGGTGTATCCAGATTGAGAAAAAAGGGGATAAATAAATTTATAGCATATTTTCAATCTTACACCGGTACTTATGCACCGGTAGATATTTTAAGAGAAAAATATTTCTCAGCACTTTCTCACCCTGATATAGTTGGTATTTCTGTATCCACAAGGCCTGATTGTATCAATGAAGAAAACGTAAGTCTTTTAAATGAAATCGCAAATGAGTATTATACACTTGTTGAGTTGGGAATTCAATCGGTACATGAGCATTCTCTAGATATTATAGGTAGAAGACATACCGTGGTGGAGAGCGAAAAAGCTGTTCGGATGTTGAAACAGGCTGGAAATATAGAAGTTATTGCGCATGTTATTCTGGGTTTACCCGGCGAATCCAAGAAAGATATGATTTATACAGCCAGGGTTATTTCCGAGTGGGGGATAGATGGGATAAAACTTCATCATCTCTATATTGTCGAAGATACTCCTTTCTTCAAAGAATTCCAGAGAGGTAACATTGAAGTTTTCGAAAAACCTGAGGATTATGTTGAAATTGCAAAAGAATTCATAGAAAATCTTTCCGAAAATATTGTCATACATCGTTTTTCCGGATATGCAAAAGAAAAAAGACTTATAGCTCCTAAATGGACTTCAAATCGTCATATCGCAAGAAATCTTATATTAAAAGAAAGCAGTTCAGTAGCCAGGAAGCATAATACGAAAGCCTTTCCTATCCCGATCAAGAGGTTGGTATAAAAAAGTTTAAGGGGTAAAATGGATGCGCGGATATCAAAAACGAAAATATGATTTTCTTACTTGACAATAAACTAAACTTTGTTACTCTCCCATATTAGGAATGAAGATGTTAATATTGATATTCTTATCGTATTCTTTTGGGGATTTTAAAGACGGTATTTCAGATTTCTGGGAAAGCCTGAATAATACCGGAGGGCCTACCGGATTTGAATTTCTTCAATTAGATATGCACGCAAGAACTAATGGTACTGCAGGTAACGACTGGGAAGGAGGAGTTCATTCTTTACTTACAAATCCTTCTGAAATTATGTGTTCATCTGAGAATTCAGATAAGAGATACAATTTTGCTTTTACTTATAAAAAGCTATTTTTGGATATAAATGCAAATTTTGTAGGTTTCACCGCAAAGAATGGCAACAATGCATACGGAATTTCATTTTTAGGACTTTTTCCCGGAGATATGGAACTACGGGACGGTTCTCCAGGAGGGTCTCTTGCAGATTATTCCGGAGAAAATACTTCTTTCGGCATAACCTACGCAAGAAGCTTCGGAGACTTAACTGTTGGAGGCACCCTGAAAACTTTAAAGGAAAGAATTTTCGAGGTTTCATATTCAACTTATTCCTTTGACTTGGGAATGAGCCGGAGTTTTAAAGCTTTTAAAGACAAAGACTTTAGATTCGATTTATCTTTTCTTCACTTAGGTCCTAAATACTTAGATGACGCATTCCGGTTGCCTGTTACCTGGCATCTTGGACTTAAAGGAAATATTAAACCGCTATTTGTTGGTTTTTCAATTAACAAACCTTTAAATACAAGATTACAATATACTATTGGAGGAGAGTACAGCATAAATGAGTATTTTTCTGTTCGAGCCGGAAGGAGAATCAATAATCCTTTAGAAAAGTATTCTTTTGGGTGGGGATTGCGTAAAAATAACCTGAATTTTGATTATTCGTATGCTCCTACAAATATTGATATTATTGAAGGTTCACATATCTTTACAATTTCAATAGGATTATAATGATTAAACATTTAAATTTCGAGAAACCAATAATTGAGCTACGCGAAAGAATCGATGAATTAAGATCACTCAATGGAAATTTGAGTGGAGAACATGAGATCGAGTTAAACAAATTAAATGCAAAACTGGTTAAAATAAGAAAAGAAATATTTTCTTCACTTAGCCCCTGGCAAAGAGTTGAAATGGCACGGCATCCTAATAGACCTTACACCAATGATTATGTGAAATATTTATTTACTGATTGGCTAGAAATTCATGGGGATAGAAGGTTCGGGGATGATGCTGCCATTGTAAGCGGTGCAGGAAGCCTCCAAGGTATATCTTTTGTAGTTATTGGACACGAAAAAGGAAGGAAAACAGCCGAGAAAATTAAAAGAAATTTTGGCAGCGCGCACCCTGAAGGATACAGAAAAGCCCTGCGAGTAATGAAATTGGCAGGAAAGTTTAATTTGCCTATTGTTTGTTTTGTAGATACAGCCGGGGCTTATCCTGGAATAGGAGCAGAAGAAAGGGGCCAGGCTTTAGCGGTAGCCGAAAATATTAAAGAAATTGCCGTTATTCCGGTGCCTATAATAGTAATAATCACTGGTGAGGGAGGAAGCGGCGGAGCCTTGGCTATCGGAATTGGTGATAAGATATATATGCAAGAATTTGCTGTTTATTCTGTTATATCTCCTGAAGGATGTGCTTCTATTATTTTTCGAGACCAGGAATATAAAAAGGAAGCCGCAGAATCTTTAAAAATTACAGCGGAGGATTTGAAAAAATTTAAAATTATCGATGGAATCATAAAGGAGCCGGAAGGAGGTGCCCACAGCGATCCTGAACAGGCAGCCCGTTTAGTAGGAGAAACTATCCTTACTGCATATAATGAGTTAAAGGATATTCCAAAAGATGATCTTATAGACAAGAGAATTGAAAAATTTTCAAAAATGGGTGTATATATAGAAGGATAATGGCTTTAAGAGGAGACTTTAAGGATTTTGAATTAAACGATATATTTCAATTTATCCATATGGGAGGTAAAGATGGGGCGCTCCATCTTTCGGGTAATAATGGTACTGGAATCATATATTTTGAGCACGGAAATATTAAACACGCCGAGATAGGTGAACACGCAGGTACTGACGCAATAAATTTGTTTCTTAAATGGGATAACGGTACTTTTGAATTTATTGTAGGAGAAAGTACAGAAAAGGTCACTATTGACCTCCCTGTTAATAACGTAATACTGGAGGCTGCCAGACAGATAGACGAATGGACTAAAATGGAGGATGTAATACCTTCTGTAGAAGTTGTTGTTGATTTTGTAGAAGAGCCGGATATTAGCGATATCGAACTGAGACCTCTCGAGTGGAAAGCACTTTCGATAATCAACGGGGAAAAAACAATAAAAGAAATTGCAGAAGAGCTTAAAATGAAAACTTTCGATCTCGCAAAACTTTTATATGGACTAGTCCAATCCGGCTTAATAAGAGTAGAAAAAAAATAATTATGCTCGCGAAAACGATTCAGATTTCAGGAAAGGAGGAATGTTAATGGACAAAAGAAATATTTGTATTGCCGGACATGCGAACTCTGGTAAAACAACATTAGGAGAAGCAATATTATATAAAGCAAAGGTTACCAATAGATTAGGTTCTATTGATAACGGAACTTCGCTTTTTGATTATATGAAGTACGAAAAAGAAAGAAAATATTCCGTTAGCCTTTCTGTCGCTACTTTTAAATATGATAATGTAGATATCGACCTTATAGACACTCCCGGATATCTTGATTTTCAGGGGGAAATGATCGCGGGCCTGAGTGTTTGTGATTCGGTAATAATAGTGGTAGACGGCTCTTCCGGTCTCGGATTTACAACAGGACAGGTGATTGAATATGCTAAAAACAGAGGTATACCCAGTCTATTTTATGTAAGTAGGTTAGAAAAAGAAGGTGTAGATTTTAAAAGTATATTGGACGAAATAAAAAATGAAGTAAAAAGTGGTTTACTCCCTCTTGTTGTTCCATTAGTGAAAGGGGGCAAAACGATTGGTGTAGTAGATACTTTGCAGTTAAAAGCATATTCACCTGAGGGGGAAACAGAACTCTCTTCCGAATTCGAAGGAGAAATAAAACAATATAGAGATTCTTTAACCGAGGCGCTCGCAGAAGTTGATGAAGAACTTATGGAAAAATTTATAGAGGAAAAGGAAATCACCAATGAAGATTTAAAGAATGGCCTGAAGAGAGGATTTCTTACCGGGAATCTTTACCCCTTAATAAGCGGCGATTCTGTTTCTCTTCTGGGGATAGAATGTCTTCTCCAGTACATTAAAAATATCTTTCCAACTCCCGGTGATGCAAAACTTCCTTCGCAAATTGACTCGATTGAAGGTCCACCTGTAGCATTTTCTTTTAAAACAAAATTCGAGACACATGTTGGAGAATTGAGCTTTATAAAAGTCTGGAGAGGAAAGATCAAAGCGGGAGATACCTTAATAAATACTTCAAGTGATACTGAAGAAAAGATCAATCAACTCTTTGTATTAAAAGGCAATGAGAGGGAACAGGTTGACGAACTTGCTGCCGGTTCAATAGGTGTTCTGGTGAAGTTGAAGAATACTTCTTCGGGTGATACGCTGGCAGACTCCTCTAATCCCATAAAACTTGTTAAAGTTGAATTTCCTAATCCTGTAGCAAAAATAGCGATTGAGGGTGAAAACGAAAAGGATAACGACAAAATATCTAAGGGTCTTTCTAAGCTTAGAAAATCGGATCCTACTTTGAATTACAATTTTGACTCTGAAACAAAACAGCTCATTTTGAGAACAATGGGTGAACAGCATTTGCAGTTTGTAAAATCATGGCTGGAAGATAATTTTAGCGTTAAGCTTATAGAAAGCAAACCCGGCGTTCATTACAGAGAAACCATACAAAAGAAGGCCGAGGGACAGGCAAAGTTCAAAAAACAGACGGGTGGACGAGGCCAGTATGGAGAAGTTTTTCTTAAAGTTGAACCTCTTGAGAGAGGTGCGGGAGTTGAGTTCGCGAACGAGATTAAAGGTGGAAGTATTCCCAGTAAATATGTCCCATCGGTCGAAACAGGAGTCAGGGAGTCGTTAAATAATGGGATAATGGCCAATTATACCGTTATTGATTGTAAAGTTATAGTTTATGATGGATCTTACCATCCGGTCGATTCTTCTGATAATGCTTTTAAAAGAGCCGGGTCAATGGCTTTAAAAGAAGCACTTATGAAAGCATCACCATTTCTTTTAGAACCGATACTTAAGGTTCAAACTGTTATAACAGATGAATATACTGGGGATGTTATGGGTGATTTGAATTCAAAGAGGGGCAGAATTCTGGGTATAGATGCGAAGGGTAAGTTTCAGTTAATAAACGCATATGTGCCTGAAAAAGAAATGTTTAAATATTCGTCTAGATTACGTTCTTTGACCCAGGGTACAGGGACTTATTCCGCTGAGTTTGCCTTTTATGAAAGAGTCCCCGAAGAAGTTTCCCAGGAAATTTTGGCACAGAGGAAAACAAAAGAAGAGGATTAATGTTTCTACTTTTGTTAGCTCTTTTTGATGGAGAATTGTTTCTTGTTGGTATAGATGCAGGAAGCTTAGGAAGAGGATCAACCGGTCTTGCCTATCCTTCAACCGGGTACAAAAATCCTGCTTCTTCTCTCATTCTTGACCCTTTTGTTTACTTAACGGGTTCAAGGATGTTCGGCGATCTTGCTAATGTTTTAAGCGGGGGGATTAACTTGCAGCAGGGTGAATATGGGCTTGGCGTACACTTTGTCTTTCATTCGGTAGGGGATTTACATGACACAAGAGGCACCTGGAACGACCTAGATGGTGACGGACTACCTGATCCCGGAGAAGAATTCTATAATGATCTAATAAGTAGTTTTTCATCACGTGAAGGAGCCGTTTTTGCTACCTATTCGAGATGGGTTGGAGATTTTTCTGTAGGAATGGGTCTTAAGTTTATTTATAAGAGAATTCACGATGCCGTCGCAGTTGGAGCCGGGGCCGATATTGGAGTTATATACCAGATGGAAGAGTACTCAATTGGAGCTGCAATAAAAGATATTACAACTTCTCCAATATTCTGGGAAGGAAGAACTGCGCATATTGCCCCCTCTTATCAAATAGGTTTCGGATTTAATCAGAAAATAGGAAAAATACCTGTTCTTATGGAAGTTGATCTTATTCAAGATGACTATGGTTTTAATCATTATTGGGGTCTTGAAGTTGATATGAATGAATGGTTAAATCTCAGGGCTGGTTTTTTCAATAACAATCAGTTAACTGCAGGCTTCGGAATAGAAAAGCTTCGATTTTTAGTTGATTATGCTTTAAATATACATTCCGAATTGTTAATGTCTCACAGGGTTTCTTTATTGTATAAACTTTGATATTAGTTAGTGAGTTAGTGTGTGGGTGAGTTGGTGGGTTAAAAAACAGACAAACGTACTAACATACTGACCAAAATAAGACCTTGTACGCTTTATATTTGATTTTTGTCATAAGTTATTTGCTTTGTTGATTAAAATGCCAGAATAGGCAAATTTTAGTGTGTTTCAGTGGAAATATGGGGTTATTTCTATTCTTTAATTTCTTTTTTTAGGTCATATATAGCATTAAGAGCTTCTTTTGGAGACATATTGTCAGGGTCAATAGATTTGATTTTATTTAATAAGATATTTTCTATCTGGAAGAGTGAGTTTTGTCTTGTTTTTGGCGGATGTTTTCTGATAACTCTATCATCGTCTCTTAAATCTGCAAGTAAATCTTTGGCTCTCGAGATTACTTCTTCCGGTAAACCTGCAAGTCTTGCAACTTCAATACCATAGCTCCTGTCAGAAGAACCTCTTTTTACATCCCTTAAGAAAATAACTTCATTTTCAGTTTCTTTTACGGAGACATTATAATTTACGACTGTTTTATAAAATTCTTCTAATTCAGTCAGTTCGTGATAATGAGTTGCAAAAAGAACCATAGGTTTTTCCGAAATTGAATTTAGATACTCAATTACCGACCAGGCAATGGAAAGACCATCATAGGTGCTGGTACCCCGGCCAACTTCGTCTAAAAGGACAAGACTTCTGCTTGTTACGTTATTTAATATATTTGCAGTTTCATTCATTTCCGCGAGAAAAGTAGAAACACCGCGCGCCAGATCGTCAGAGGCACCAATACGGGTAAAAATATTGTCTATTATTCCTATTTCTGCACTTTTTGCCGGTACGTAAGAACCAATCTGAGCCATGATGGTTATCAAAGCTATCTGACGTAGATATGTAGATTTACCTGCCATATTTGGTCCGGTTAGAATAACTATGCTTTCTTTTTCGTTCAAATTAACATTATTAGGTATAAACTCACCTTCATTTAAGATTTTCTCAACTACAGGATGCCTTCCACCTTCAATTTTAATGCCTTTGATATCGGATATTTTCGGACGACAGTAATTCCCTACAAGGGCAAGTTCTGTAAATCCCGCTATTATGTCAACGATGGAAATACCTGTTGCTGTTTCTTCGAATTCATTGATATAGTTTTGTAATTGTTCTATTAATTCTTCAAAAAGTTTCTTTTCGATTTCATTTCGTCTTTCTTCTGCAGTTAGAATCTTTGATTCGAAATCTTTTAACTCTTCGGTTATAAATCGCTCAGAATTCGTAAGTGTTTGCTTTTTTATATAATTTTCCGGAACACCTTTAAGTTTTGCTTTGGTTATCTCTATGTAGTATCCGAAAACTGAGTTATATCCAACTTTAAGCCTATCGATACCTGTTTCCTTTCTTTGTTCTTTTTCGTATTTAAGAACCCAGTTTTTACCCTCAGAGGTAATTGTTCTTATTTTATCTAATTTAGAGCTGTAACCTTTTTTAAAAATTCCGGCATAGCTAATTCTTGCAGGGGGGTCGGTAACAATTGAGTTTTCAATTAGATTTATGATTTTCTTTAGATATTTTATTTTTTCTACTTGTTTTTTAAATATTGGTGAATTTAGAGCAGAAAGAGTTTTCTTTAATTCACCTGCAAGGGAAAGCGATATTTTTAAGGAAATTAAATCCCGGGGGGTTGCTCTCGATGTAGACAAACGACCGGTAATTCGCTCAATATCATAAATTTCTTTTAACTTTTCCTGGACTTTTTTTAAGATATTTCTTTTAAAAGTTAGTTCTGCTATACCGTCAAATCTCTCCTCGATTTCAACCTTATCTGTAGAAGGGAACAGCAACCACTTTTTTAAAAGACGGCTTCCCATGGAGGTTAAAGTTCTATTGATCGCACCTAAAAGAGCTCCTTTCTGAACTCCATTTATTTTAGTAATTAATTCCAGATTTTTTATTGTAGCACCGTCTAAGGACATACCGTCATCGGGATTAAAGCGTGATATTTTCTTTATGTGTTTTAATGTCGTTTTCTGATTCTCGGTTATGTAAGAAAGCAGGGCTCCAGCCGAACAAACTGCCAAGGAGGTTTCACTAAGACCGAAAGAATCTATCTTCAAAACTCCAAAATGATCTTTAATAAGCTCTAGAGCGAAGTTTCTATCAAACCTATAAGATTCAATTTTTGTAATAGGAATAGAGTCCGGTAATTCGATCTGCATTCCTTCCGGAATTATTAATTCTTTGGGAGATAAACGGTTCAATTCATCAATCAAATTTTTTATTTCACCGGACTGAAATTCTCCTGTGGAAATATCAGAAAAAGCAATTCCGTATGTGTTTTCATTTTTTATCACTGAAGCAAGATAATTATTATCCGTTTCTTCTAACAAAGAAGGACGCATCACAGTTCCTGATGTTATAACTTCGACAACTTCTCTCTCTACCAGACCTTTTGAGGTTTTGGGATCTCCTACCTGTTCACAGATGGCTACTTTCTTTCCTGAACGAACAAGCTTTTCAATATAAGAATCAGCCGCTTTAATAGGGATACCTGCAAGCGGAGCTCTAACTCCTTCCCCCATAGGTTTGGAGGTTAAAGTTATATCAAGAGTTTCAGAAGCAATTTTTGCATCATCGTAAAACGTTTCGTAAAAATCACCTATATGGAACAGTAGAACTGAATCTTGATATTTCTTCTTTATTTGAAGATACTGTTTAAGGAGTGGAGTCAAAAGCTATGAAACCGTGGAAACCTTTATTTTTTATAACCTCAAGATAATTTTCCGCATCATTTCGATTTCCAAACTTTCCGGAATAAATTTTCGAATACTGACCTTCTTCCCTTATAAAATATTCTACATCATTTTCTTTAAGCTTTCCCAGGAAGTATTCCAGCCATTTCTTGTCTTCGTAAGCTCCAAGTTGCACGGTGTAGAATCCGGTTTCAGTTTCTGCTTTTGGTTCAGTCTTTACTTTTGGTTGTTCAACACTCTTTTCTTCTTCTTCAATATCCTTTTCTTCAGGGGGCAACTCTTTTTCTTTCCCGTCAGAGAGTAAATTTTTTAGTATTCCTTCCATTTTCTTCGATTTTGTAGAATCTCCTGAGTTTGCATAGCAATACTTCAACCAATAACATGTCTTGACAAACATTGGAGATTTCTTACCTTTTTTAAATATTATTTCAAAATGATCAATAGTTTTTTCGAAATCTCCTAAAATGTAATAAAGCATTCCAATTCTAAAAAGAGAGGAATCCGCATAAGGGCTCGTGGGTGCTTCTTTTACGATTTGCCTGTAGTATTCAACTGCTTTTAATGGATCTCTAATTTCTAATGCCTTTTGATATTTTCCTTTAACTGAATATTCGGCATTGATAAATAATAAAATAAGAAAGAAAATCATATACTAATTATTCAACACCTGCTTAGGTTTAACGTTCCGAAAGAACCGCAATTATCACATTTCCAGCTAAATTTACTCGTTTCATTATTACATTTAGAACATCTGAATAATTGACTTTTATCCATTTGATTATTAATTTTTGTAAGATATTCGGAAACCATATTACCATCTATTTCATTAGAAATAATAGCTATTGAGAGAAGAATGTTGTAATCGTTCAAATCAAAGTTTTTTATAGATTCTTCAAGAATCTCATTTGCCTTTTCCAACTGGCCTCTTTTCTTCAATATTGAGATATAAGACGCAAGTATACATATATTATCAGGATTCTCTTCAAATTTACTTTTTAAATACGGTTCAAGAACGCCAAATTGTCCTTCTTCAAACATGTATTCTTCCAGCAAGGGAAGATATAAAAATGCTTTGTCCGGATCGATAGATATACTTTTTTTAATCCGTTCGAGTCCTCCGCTCTCATCTCCCTGTGAAATCAAAAGTTTTCCATGTAAATAGTAGGCATAAGAGATATCTTCCTTTTCTCCGATTGAAATAAATTTGTTTGCCTTTTTTTTGTCCTTTTTGGAAACTTCTACTACAAGATTCGTTGCGTAGTGAGCAAGTTCTTTTGCGTTAAATACTTTTTTAGCAATACCGAGTGCCTTGTCCCATTTCTCCATTTTTTCATATGCACTCATTAATTTGTTCGATAATACCGAATTATTTGAATTTTTATTGTGAAGAGTTTCAAGCATTGGCAGTGCTTTTGCCCAATCTTTATTTTTAAGATAATCTTCAGCCAGAGCTTCTTTTAATCTACTTTTTTGCTCATTGGTAAGCAGAGGATTTACAAGAAGATTTTTATGGATTTTTATTGCCCTTACTATTTCACCTTTTTCCCTGAGCAGGTTACCTGTATACAGGTAACTTTCTATGTTTGACGGGTCCTTCTCCAAAACTTCTCGAAACAATTTTATTGCATTATTTTTTTCTCCTTCAATCATTGCTTCAAGGCCTTTTACGTATGAAGTGTAATGGTTTTGGCATTTAAGCCTTTCTGACATTCTGGAGAATATTGCTAAACCCACCCAAATGAGTATAAAAAAAAGGATGAGATATATGAGAAGGTTCATTCTGTAGTTTCCTCCTCTTTTTCTTCAGCTTCAGCCACCTCTTCTTCCTCCTCTATTAGTTCTTCTATTTCTTCTCCTTCTTCTTCTTCAAAAGGTAAATTTTTCAAAGCTTTGACTTCTTTTTGCAAATTTCTATTATCCTTTAATATGTCCCTCATCTGGAATTTCATTTTTATGGTATTAACACCTGATAGGATTATGGTGAGAACAATTCCGACAATAATCGATTCTATTACCAATAAGGTCAAGGAAATGTTTTCAAATTCCCATACTAAAAGGTAGAAATTAACCATTGTGTTTCCGTTTTGTGTCCCAACAATTATACCCAAGATCAGAAATATACCTGAAATTAAAGATATTATTAAAGTCATCAATCTGCCTCCTTTTTTATTTTCCCTACAGGAACGCATCCTTTAATTTTATATATCTTGATGATATATTCAAATCCGATTTTAGCAACCCCGGGAAGTATAATTATTTTTCCACTAGAAGTTTTTCCCAATTTTTGTCCTTTTTTACCATTTTCAATTGTTAAAACAGACATTTCCTTTCCCAATAGTTTTTCTGCTATTTTCTTCGAAATTTTATCTTGAGTTTTCATTAAAAGTTGTAATCTTTCCTTCTTCACAGAATCCTCTACCTGATCAAGGAAGAGGGATGCAAGGGTGCCATCTCTTTTCGAATAGGCAAACATGTATGCCTGGTCAAAACGAATATCTCTGACTACTTTTAGTGTATCCTGGAAATCCTCCTCTGTTTCTCCCGGAAAACCAACAATAATGTCTGTAGTAAGTGTTAAATCAGGCATTAAATTTCTTGCTTTTTTAATCAAATTTATATAGTCACCACGCAGGTATCTGCGCATCATTTTCTTCAATACTTTATCTGAACCCGACTGAATGGGAAGATGTAGATATTTGGTTATAACGTTTGATTCCGCCATAACCGGAAATAAGTTTTCAGGCAAGTCAGCCGGATGAGAGGTTAGAAAACTCAGTAGTCTTAATCCCTTAATTCTGCTCACTTTTCTTAGAATATCCGGAAAATCTAGACCCTTATATAAATACTCGTTAACATTTTGTCCTAGAAGAGTAATTTCATTGGCGCCTTCTCCTACAAGCTTCTCGGCTTCTTTTAGAATATCTTCTACAGGACGAGATCGAAGGCTACTGCGAAGATAGGGGACAATGCAATATGAGCAAAAGTGATTACATCCCCTGGTAATAGATAAATACGCGTTCGTTTTGTTTCCTTTTGTAAATATATCGGAGTATTGTTCGCATGGATTTTCATCCACAAGCCCAGTCTTTTTTTCCTTTATAGCTTTTACGAGTGAACGATAAGCATCCGGAGGAGCAACAAAATCTACTACCGGATGTTCGATAAGTTCTTGATTATATTTAGCTACACAACCAAGAACCGAGACAGAGATATCAGGTTTTTCTTTCTTTAAACTTTTAAGGGAATCCAATCTTCCAAGAATTCTATTCTCCGCATTTTTCCTTACCGCGCAGGTATTGAAAAATATATAATCGGCATCCTCTATTGCGGAAACTTCCTTAAAGCTTTCCTTTAGCAACAGCGTTCTAATAATTTCGGAATCATATTTGTTCATCTGACAGCCGTAAGTGCGGATATAGAATTTATTTCTCTGTTTTTCCATATACGAGTCCCTTTTCCAATTTGCAAATTTTCACGGGAATGGAGCCTGTTTTCTTTCCGTTTGCGGTAAAGTGAATTTTAATGTAATTCGGGGTTATGCCGGTTAACCATTTTCCGCCAAGGCTGCTTTTTCCTTCAATTATCACATCGTAAACTTTTCCAAGATTTTTACGAATGAATTCAATCCGTTGGAATTCTCCAATTTCTTTTAATTTATTAGCTCTTTCTTTTCTTTTGGAATCTTGGACCTCATCGGGGTAGAGTCTTGCCAGTGTGTATGGTCTTTCGGAATACCGAAAAATATGAAGATGGCTAAAATACGCTTTTTCTACCAAATTTACAGTATCTTCGAAATCTTTTTTTGTTTCACCCGGGAATCCGACTATAAAATCCCCTGCCAGACGGATATCTTCCCTCGTTTTTCTTAGTTCCTCTGCGACCCACAGCGTTTTTTCTCTCGTGTATTTTCTTTTCATTCTTTTTAATATTTTATTGCTTCCCGATTGTTGGGATATATGTACATGAGGCATAAGATTCTTTTCGGAAAATAACTTGATAAAATCTTCATCGAAATAATCAGGCATTATAGAAGTTAATCTTATTCTGATATCTAAATTTAAAAGCTCTTTTAAAAGTTTTTTTAGTCCTATTTTTTGATATTGATAATTTCCGATATGGATACCGGTTAAAACTATTTCTTTATATCCCTTTTTTATTAATTTTTTAGCATTTTCTATAATTTTAATGTTCGATAGGGAATAACTTTTTCCTCTCGCGTATGGTACTATGCAATAAGAACAGAAGTTGTTACATCCGAATTGTATTGGGAGATAGGGACGAACCCTGCTGCTTGCTGGTTCGTAATCTTTATCAACCAGGTAATTTTCGTCAATACAATATTCTTCTTTAAATTCATAAGGAAAGAGTTTTGCCTGGCAGCCAAGTATTCTTACTTCTTTGGCGTTTTTTTTAGCTTTTCTATACAATTTTCTGCTTTCCGAGCCCGCTCTCGCAGTAACCGCGCAGGTGTTTATATAAGCAATATCAGGGGTTTCTTCAAGTAAAACCATATCATTGCCCTCTTGGATATGTTTTTGTTTCAAACAATTGGTGTAAAATTGATTGATTTTGCACCCTAAAGTGTTAAAGGATACTTTCATAGCAACAATTTAGATAATTACAATCACTTGTCAATGGATGTTTTGCAAACATCAGTCGTCAGTCATGAGTCCAGAGTCTTGAGTCAAAAAAACAGCCCACAGCACATCACAATGATTAGGACGCAGATGAACGCAGATTTAAATAGGATTTTTTATTTGTTGTTTTATTCTAATTTGTTTTTTCCTTGAAGCCTGGAAACCTTGAGTCCTTGATCCCTAACTTTAATTAACCACAGAGAGCACAAAGTTTTTTCTTTATCCTAACTTCTAACTTCCAACTTCCAACTTCCAACTACTAACTTCTTTAAATGTTGACAAAAATAGATATATTTTTATAATAATGATGTATATGGAGTTACTCAGAAATATTAAAATCAGTTTATACGGCTTACAATGGAATATTTATGATTAATGTTAGTACATATAAACTATGTTAGCCATATGCATACGATGAACGGCCTAAACAAATAGGAGTCTGAAGTTATCATAAGAAAAGAAACGGCTGCAGATATTGAGGCAATAACCGAAGTCACAATAGAGGCTTTCAAAACTCTCGCTATCAGCAATCAAACAGAGCATCTCATAATAAAAGCATTACGGTCAGCGGATGTACTGACTATTTCTCTTGTGGCGGAAATTGATGAGCGTGTTGTTGGGCATATTGCTTTTTCACCAGTAACAATTTCTGACGGAACAAAAGACTGGTACGCACTGGGTCCGATTTCTGTGTTACCAGAATACCAGAAGCAAGGTATTGGGAAATCGCTTATAAACAAAGGCTTGTCCTCGCTGAAAGAATTGGGCGGACAAGGCTGCGCTCTTGTTGGTGATCCGAATTATTATAAACAGTTTGGATTTAGGAATTATCCAGATCTAGTCTATGAGGGAATTCCACAAGAATTTTTCCTTGTCCTTCCGTTCAACGGAAAGGTTCCGCAAGGTATTATTAAGTTTCATGAAAGTTTCTTAACAACTGGCTAACATGCGGATCAAGATCGACTCGCTAATCGCTCGCGACTTATCCGCAGCGTTAGGATTCAAAAAACCCTTTACCGATAAAGAAAAGAACATTAATCGCTCTGATAAATGAACTTTACAAAACAATAGATTTAAATTATCTTGTCAAAGGAACCGGTTTAATAATATGAATAAGAAGACTTGTTATATGGCAACCAAATAGCGCCACGAATTAATAGTTAATCTTCAATTTTGAATTATACTATTACCTTTACCCTAAATACTATACTTTATATTCTCACTGCTAACTATTAATTACTCCTCGCTTTTCGCTACCTTTTTTTCCGGTTTCTTTTTTCTGCCTTCCACAAGTAAGCCTGCTATAAAACCTATTATAAGACTGACAAGTATTACTACAATTTTCGAAACACTAAAGGTTTTAAAGAAAAAATTCAATTGCATTATTCCGGCATTGCTCCAGATAAGAATTAGAGCAAGTATTAAAGCTATTCCCCATACAATAAGTTTTACTTTCATTTAAACCTCCTGGTTTTAGTAATTTTAGGGGAAATATGGAAAAAAGTCAAGGGGATAAACGGGACCGACGAGATTTGAACTCGCGACCTCTGGCTTGACAGGCCAGCGTTCTGACCAGGCTGAACTACGGCC